>Ga0209515_10000193_pt1 | contig 116563 bp, 94 predicted proteins | sample Subgroupgradi54m_FD_187454 | JGI IMG/M metagenome (GOLD analysis project Ga0209515, IMG submission 187454) | Subsurface groundwater microbial communities from S. Glens Falls, New York, USA - GMW60B uncontaminated upgradient, 5.4 m (SPAdes)... ... | reverse complement strand
AAACTACTCCTGAAACAACTCGATGAAACTAGGGCAAGAACGCAAGACAATCCAATCGGGAAATGAGAGGATGAAACGAGGAAGGAGTGGGAAACGGGGGGTAGTGAAGACGAGTGGGCTATAAACGGAAGGTGAGGGGGAAAAGAGAGGTGAGGGATTACGAACTTAATGGAAATCTCATAAAAGGGTTGAAAAATCCGCCGCTATCCCAAAAAACTTCGAAAACAAAGACGATCTTAGGTGTTTAGAATGAAAATTTGCCTTATTTTAGGCATTTTTATTGTATTTTGACATCAAAACTATTGACAGAATCCTGCAATTATGCTATTATATAATGTTCTAGATTGCTAGTTGAAAATTTAAGCGTTGATTCTTTGAGGAGAGAGTCTCGCATCCACAGAGTTTTGTGGGTCTATCGGTTCTACCGGGGCTTGAATTTTTAGTCCACGGTCAGGGTATTACGGTGAGGTCGTCGTCCGTACCCGCATGAATGATGGCTATTGATCGCTTGTTTTTTCCAAGGCGGTTGAGGGATCTCTTTTCAAGGACGTATTGTGTCATGAAAAGAGATTTCTTAGCCGCTTTTTCATTAGGAGCTAGACAGAAACGAGTCTCGTGCTTGTCACTCGCCTCTGTCTAGCTCTTCAGGAGGAAGAGCAATGTACCTTTCAACTTGGAGTTACGATACGGTGAAGTGATGACTCTCATCAGATGGTTCCAGCGCAATTGTTCTGTGGTCAATATTGAAGACGACAGCAGTTGTGCTGGAACCATCGATTCAACTCTTCTCTTGACACCGCTGTCAAAACAGCGGCTAGTGAGGCAAACATGCCCATTACGATTTCAGGCGCGAGTTGCGTACTGATTTAGCCAAGAGTCAAAACTTCGAAGGAGGCCACCACCATGGCCAAGCTCATCCTTTTCCAGGGAAACAACACCACGAACATCTTGGAGGAGGCCCGCGGCTACGGTCTCTGCGAGGGTCGGACGCCCCTCGTGATCACGATGGAGAATGAGAGGCTCACGCCCCCCAAGGGTGTCGAGACGATCACGGTCACCAAGTTCTCGCCCGAGGTGGGAGAGGACTACCGGGTGATCGGAAACGGTGGCGGAACGGCGCAGGCGCCCGCCACCTACTCGCTCGTCGCCGCGCACGCGCGTGGCGAGATCAAGCTGGAGGTGATCAACCTTCAGCGCGAGGAAGGGCCGATCACCATCTGGCCCAAGTCGTAACTCCAGCCGGTTTTTTCGAGAGACTTTTTTCCAACCAAATAAAAAGTCTCTCCTGTTCTCGGATGTATTGTCCGGGCTGATGAGCTCAAAAGAGCGAAACAGGAAGCACTTTGAAAATGTTCTGCAACAAATACTGCCTGTGAGTATTTTGTGAGTAGTACTTGTTGCAGAACTAGCATCTTTGTCAAAAGGAGGATGGAGAAATGAACGAAAGGATTCGCGGAAAGTTCGAGAAGGGCGAGCGCGGACCGATCTGCAAGCGACCGTCGGATCGAGGAGCATGGATCGTTCACGACGAGTGGATCGACCCGGACCTCGGTGTGGAGTATGTTCTTGAAGTCACGAGGACATATCGCCGCATTCGCTACGCTCGGATCGTCGAGACTGTCGCTGCGGAGTACGCCCGGCTGCGCGAGAAGTATGAGCCGGTCGTGAAGGAAACTCTCGCCAACGCCGCAAACCTCGAGGGGTATTACAACCTCGGCAACAGCGGCGTGAAGTTCGAAGTCGCAGGCGAGAAATTCCACTTCGAGCGTACGGGCCGCTCCGGTGAGGGATACGCCAAGAACTGGCTCAACGGGCCGGATTGGCTTCCAATGTTTCGGATCACGGACGCGGTGCTCGAGGCCATTGAAAAGGCCAAAGTTGCTTACGAAGCGAAGCAAGAACAAGAGCGTCAGGAACAGCGGGCCCGCGAAGCACAGTGGCAAGCGGAGCGCGATGCGAAGCGTGCTGCCGAGGTTGCGAAGGACGCTCCACTGGTCGCCGCCTTCTTCGCAGACCATCCCGAGGCGACTGCGTGGTTCGGATCGTCGGCCACATCCCTCACTTGGAGTGAGCTTTCCGAACAGGCTATTGGCCACGGGTTGGCTCGCGTCATCCATCGAGGCGGTGAGTATACGATCTACGCTTCTTTTTCGAAAGAGATCCGTGGGTACGATGCGACCTACGAATTGATCGTCGGCGGCAAGACGATCACTATGCTCCGCGTCGTCATCACAGAAGACTCAGAAGACTAGTCACACGTCAGTCAGATCGACGACTGAATCTACAGAGGTTTGCGGGGTTCCTGATACAATCAAATACCCCGGCTGTCTTCCGCTCAAAGCGGGACTGATGAGTCCAAAAGGACGAAACAGCAAAATTACAATCTCTCTAGAGTGCGGGACGTATGCGTGGAATGAGACTTGAAAATGAAGTTCTTTGTTGCGCTAGTGAAAACTGGCAAAACAAAAACTCTCTCCTCGAGAGCTTCACATCAAGCCTCTTACTAAACACCCACTGCATGCGCTCCGCATTGTGGAGAGATTTTATTTATACCTTACGGATGACTCTTTGATTCTCCATTGCCAACAGACACAATATCCCCGACGCGAGTATTACTGACACTAGAGTAGACCACCACTGCTGGAGTTTGACCAGAATGCGATTCATGCCACAGTACGCCGTCACCATTTCGTTTATTACTGACCTGTGGTTGCACGAGAGCAATCCAGGGTGCGGTGCTATACGATTCTTGGATAGCCGTTGTCAGCCACCAAGGTCCCTTACCCGCAACGACAACCCCTTTCGCACTGTTAATTGCGGGCGCTGCAACTTCGTCTAATTTTCGGTCACCGAAGTTTGTTCCTTTAATCTGATATTTAATAAATGTATAGCTATTTGTTTCTTTAATAATCCAGTCAAGATTTTTAGAGCCATCGGGAGACTGTGGTAACTCTGGTATGGCGACGTAGCCCTTAAATGGATCATGCTGCTCTACCTTGAGCGGCCGAACTGCCGCGGCAATGGCGCCCCATACCATTCCTGGAGCAGTGCCCCAAACCCGCACGTTCCCTTGACGGTCTTTGAGCGTTTCTTTCGCGAGTGAAACCGCGGCCTGTAAATGTTCGGGTTGCCAATCAAAACGCCCCCCTTGACGATGGCGTGGAATATTTAATCGTTCAGCGAGTTTGCCAAAATGAACATCCGCATTTTTTTCATCTTCACAATATTCTGCAATTTGTGACTTTAATGCTTCGGCTAATTTATTAATAACTGCGCTATCGACAGAGGCACCGCGCTCTAACCCCGTAACGCGCCCCCGCAATACACCCTCCGCATCTGTAGAAACGGTATTTTCTCCGGTAAGGCCTGAGGCAATAACTGCGACAATTTTTTTACCACTCTTTTTCGCGAGTTGTTCCCATTCAACAATCTGATCCTCGCGCGAAAGAACAACAATGCCATCAACTCTTGCAAAAATGAGCGGCAAGTCTTCGCCGTCTATTTTTCCACCCGTGTCCACTAAAAGAATTTTATTGCGATAACCGTCAATCATCTTTACTGATTGGTTTACAAAATCCATTGAGAATTTTTCTTTTTCTCGTAATTCCTGTGCCAAAGAACTTTCAGTGCGCTGTGACCAATCGCCCTCGCCGTCTGGACAGGCTCGAAAAATGTTGCAACCGTCTGGCAGGTTTTCAATCAAAGAAGACAGGAATACTGACTTTCCCGAATGAGGCGGTCCGGAAATCGCTAACTTAAATGTTGGATACTCCCGCTCCTTTTCTCTACCGTGCTCAACACTAGGTTGAATAGGTTGGATGGTTTCCATTTTATTTTCCATAAGGGATGTGAATAATGGACTAGTCTCCAATATTTTTTCTAAGAATCTCTGCAATTATTTCCGGCGTAATTTTTGATTTGGACGTCGACGGGTTTTTAAATGTTCCGCGAGCGGCCATAAAACCATGGTCATGGAAAAACCAACCAGATTCTTGACTGCCAATTTCGACTTCTAATAATTCTTTGAGATTCAGCTCCGCTCCATCTTTCCGAAGTACTCCAATATTATTTCCATCAGTGTAGATAACAACCTGGGCACCTTTTTCAAATAAGAGGTCTACGGTGAATGGGTTTTTCTTTTCTTTCACAATAGCGATTGTTGGACCAAACGGAAATTCTGCCCTAGCGACTTCTTGGCTCGCAGCAATTCTTAACCGTCCACGTTCTAAGAGTCCGCTAAACATTTCTTCAAATACTGTTAAAATATCGTGATCGGTTTTTAAATTTGAATACCGTAAGCTTTCCAACAACTCTCGCAGTGTGTTTTCTGAGATAGTCTTTGCTGTTTCAGCATCCAATTTTTTTAACAATTCAGCAGGGCCGTATGTGTCTATGCTATCAATATATTCAATGAGATATTTGAGCGCCTCACGCTCTTCTGGGGGCGCATAGACTTCCATTATTTGTCTAAAGCTTGAGTGTGTTCGGCCGTCTGTTTCTTTTCTACCCTTCATACCACCATCAATATCTAAAAACACATCTGTCGCTTCTAGATTGGTTTTGGTGCCAGCGGGAACAAATTTTACATTTGTCTCGTGTCCAGCGGGAATCGCATACCGCTTATAGGCTGCCACTGACGAGAAGGCATCACTGTCGGCTTTTTGATGTGTGTGTATAGTCCGAGGCGAATCGGCGTTTTCGACATGATTTTTATAATATGCCTGCCAAGTGGGTAAATCCTTTTCAATTTGTTCGTAATATTCATCGCGCGATGTCCACTGGGGCAACGGTAAGTGATAACGGGCCAAAATCCATGCGGAGACAATCTTGGAAGTCCGACCGCATCCATCCGCAAACGGATGAACTCGGCTATCCAGTCGTTGTTCCGCAAAAGCAGCAATCTTCAAACCGTCGGCATGGGGAGAATGCAGTTGTTGAAATAAGTCGTTAATGAATATCTCAAAATCTCTCTCGATATTTTCTGGCTTCGTCTGGTGTGAAAGTTTGGTTTCCCACGTTCTCAATAAACCCTGTTCGGGTTTTAGCAATCCATCACTAATCCCCGCGGCGATCGTTTCAATAAATTGACGTAGTTCAGCGGAGGACGAAAAAGCGTGATACTTTTCTTTCCAGATTAATTCTGTCATCTTATCAAAATTATTTCTACTTTTTTCTTTTAAAGATTCGCCATCGGTAGAAAGCTTTGGCTTTAAGTCACTTGCCGATACATCGGAAACTCCTTTAGCTGTTCTACTTGTTGTATCTAAATTGTTATTCAGGGCTTGGACGAATTTTTTCGGCGCCCCTTTATTAGAACTGGCGGTTTCAGTGACCTTTTCTGGTTTATTCATATCTTCAAACCCTTTCATAAATTTTTGGTAAATTATGGATCCTTAAATCAAGCGTTTCTGAGTTTTTTGACGTATTTGTACCGTCTTTACTTTACCCCTCTTTTGCCCTTGCGTCAAAGGAAAGGAAATTTTGGAATGAAAACGTTGTCGTATGCCCAAAACTTGTTGTTATTGTCATATAGGATTATACGCCAAGATCACACGCCGTAATACGATTCTTGGTATAAAAATTTCTGCAGTATTTAATAGTGCATCCTTTCCATTGATTGTATCTCTTGATGCTCTCTCGCCCCGCCGCTCCGCGGCCGGGCGGCCCCGTTTCCCACTCCTTCCTCGTTTCATCCTCTCATTTCCCGATTGGATTGTCTTGCGTTCTTGCCCTAGTTTCATCGAGTTGTTTCAGGAGTAGTTTTTTAGTAAATAATTGTTCTTTTTTAGTTGTAATTTTAGTATTGATATTGAATTAGTATTGTATTGGATATTAGAGATATTTAACCTGTTTTAGTATAGTATTTTGAATGGTATTTAGTAGTATTGTAGATTGTATTAGTATTGTATGTTAGTTAGTACATTGCCGTTCAGTTGATTCTCTGGTGAGATAGTAGTCAAGGTTAGGTGAGAGGAAAAGAGTCAATAGAATCAATGGTTTTCGTCGCTCAGCTAGTTGAACCCTGATTCAACCAGCTGTTCAACTAGTTCTTCAACCAGTTGGGTCGTTCTCTGGAGGTCAAAAACACCCCCTTCGGGGGTTGGCCAAGCCCCAAAATGTCTGGTACCATAGGTGCATCCTCCGTCAGCTTCGGAAGTCCGGATGTTCTTCAAAAAACGTTCGAACTTCGTCCAGGAAACTCCGAGTTTGACTTTCCATGCTATCAGCAACGATAGCAACTTATGTATAAATATCGGCACCCAAAACCAATAATAATTAAGCTCACCGATGCGCTCGGTTTTCAGTTAAGACAAAAAGCGGCGGCGTACATAACCGCTAACCAAAATCGGACAGGCGCAGAAAGAGGCAGCTCCCAAGAGCAAGGATTTGGTGCACTTGCCGAGATGGTGATCCGGAATCAACTTGGGATGTCCGAAATTAATCCCATCGATCATCCCCTAGGTTACGATGTTCTATTACCTTCGGGTATAAAGCTTGACGTAAAATGCCGTGGCGGTGCTCTACCCTTCAAAGAGGAGTACGAAAGCAGCGATGGGATTGCGAGGGAAGCCAAGCATAACTTCTTTGCCCGACAAATCCATGATACTACATTGGACACCAATATCTATCTGCTAACCCACCTTGAAACTCCCGCGAATCGAGAATTACCAGGAACTACTCGTCAAAAGAAATGGATTTTATATATTTGCGGCTGGGTATCAAAAGAACGTGTCGAGCGTGAGGGTGTTTATTTACCGCGTGGCTCGCTTACCGAACAGGGCCGAACGTGGTTCACCTATCGAGGTCAAGAGATAGAATTTTATAACCGAAATCTGAATGGTCTTGAAAAAATCGAGGATTTATTGAGTATCGAGAGTACTGACGTTGAAAAAGACAGGGTGCGCCACGGTGATCTCAACCTCACTTCTGTTGATGCGATACGCATCGTATACGATCTCATTGGCCGTGGTGTTCTGACAAAGGAGCATCTTATTTTTATTCAAAAGGATACGAACATCGAAAAAACAGTAAAGCCGATACTACACTCAAACCAATATTTTCACTTATTAAGGTGTCTCAAAAAAAAGGCGCACTTACGGAATCAGAAATCGAAAAAGCACGCCAAACGCTCCAAGAAGAAACATATAGCGGGATTTAAAATAATTTAAGCTTACTGCATTCTATTTCGTATTGAACCCTCGCTTCTTGGATCCGTTGTTTTGAAACATCGATATAATCTACTCGGTGTTTTTTAAATCGATACACATCTTGATTTTTTTCAATTCCAATAAATTTTCTTCCCTCTAATACAGCAGATACAAGAAAGCTGCCGCTTCCACAGGTATTATCCAATACAATATCGCCTTCCTTTGTGAATGTACGAATAAAATACCGCCCCAGCTCTACCGGTTTTTGCGTTGGATGATAAACTTCCCCCTCGCTCTCGGCAGTTTTGAAATAAACAACGTCCGTGGGATATCGTTGTCCGCTGCTTTTCACTTCGACGGTTTTGAAGTCGCCATAACTTCCGGTTAACTGATCTTTCCGAAAGCCCTTATTATAGGGCTCTCCGTAGGTCATTTGCGGTTTGTAGGTTGGCTGATTTTTGTAGAAGACACAAATATCTTCATGTTTACGGAGTGGTTGTTTTTTGGCATTCAAAAAATTTGTCGGCTTCGATTTGACCCAGGTAATTTTATATTTAAATAATTTCGGATTAGAGAGCATTAAATTTGCTGTAAATAAACCTTGTCCCGTGAGCACCACAACGGCATTATCCTTCATAATTCTTTCATAATGCGACCATAGTTGATCGAGCGGTATAATACTATCCCAACGATTTTGAGTCGTACCATACGGTAGATCACATAAAATCAAGTCAATAGATTTCGACGGGATACTATTCATTACATCTAAGCAATCGCCTTCAAAAATTTGGTTTTCAAACTCAGAAATTTCTTTCTTGTTTTTGTTTATTTTCACCAATGGCTCATCGGTGCCAACTTTTTTTCGTAAATACCAGAGGCAATATGTGTTGACCGCCAGCCCCTCGCCTTCGGCACGTTTCTCCAACTCAACATAGGAGTCGGTTCCGAGCAAATTCCTCAACTCATTACTCTCAAGTTTTGCCACGCTTTTATAGAGGTCCTTATTTCGATTTCCAAAAGCCAACACAAGGCCTTTCGAGCTCTGGTTGATCTCTTTATAATCGGTGAAATAAACGGATTTAAAAATTTGGTTGCTAGCCATATCTTATTTTGTGATTCACTGTGTGTACTATACTATGATACCTCGATAAAAAGAAGGTTGTTTATCCACAAGCAAAAACACCCCGATCCGCGAGTTCGCGGATCGGGGTGTTTTTTAAATTCAACGCTACGGATTACTTGCGAAACTCCACGACTTCTTCAAAACTTCGACGTGTTTTTGGCGCTGTGGCCAACGCATCGTCGCCGCGATACCCAAACGCAACCATGGTGGTCGAGGCGAGGTGCTGTGCCTGAAGGTTCAAGATCGCATCAACCTCTTTGGGCATAAACCCTTCCATGGGGCATGCATCGATACCCATCAACGCTGCGGTTTCGAGCATAATCCCTAAGGCAATATAGGTTTGTGCCCTCACCCATGTATCGAGCTCTGCATCCGACTTACCGGCAATCGAACCATCCACCATTTGTTTATACGCATCAAATTCGGCGAGTGGTTTCTGTTGCGTTTTGGCGGTGCGTTCCATCAACTCATTGGAAAGCGCTACACGGGCATCGGTGCGGCGAGCAATCACCACCAGGTATGGTGCGTCGGTAATCTTGGGTTGGTCGTAGCTCACGGGCCGGAGTTTGGCCCGAAGCTCGACATTCTCCACCACAATAAACTTCCATGGCTCTACGCCAAAGGAGCTCGGAGAAAGCCGACCACTTTCTAGAATGGTATGCAGATCGTCCTCGGACATACTCTTGGTGGTGTCAAAGATCTTGGTCGCGTAGCGCCACTTGAGCGCTCCTAAAAGGTCGGTATTCATAGATACTGTTTTATGAGTAATAAGTCGTCACCCCGTCCCCGTAGTATAGTACGGTACCTTCTAAAAAGAAATGGTCGATTGTTATTGACAAAAACTTCAAAAAAGCGTGAAGTTATACAATGGCGTCGTCACTGATACAATAAGCAGATTTTAACGATATTTTCATCTATGGTCACGACAGTCATCTTCGATATGGACGGGGTCCTCGTGGACTCCCAAAAACTACAGTACAAAGCATACAACACGGTGCTCACAAATTATGGTTTCCCAATTCCGGCAAAAGACTGGGTGCTGTGGATTCATCATTCGATGGGTGGAAATGAATGGATCAAGCGGAATAATCTTCCCCTGGATCCTCATCGTATCCGAGAAGAGAAGAAGATAATCTACGATCGGTTGATTGATGAGGAAATGGAACTCAAACCGGGCGTGCGAGAACTTATCGGCCTATTAAAGAAGAATAACTACAGACTCTGCATTGCATCGGCATCTCGGAAAGAATCTATTGATCGCATTGTTGGTAAATTCCATCTCGAAGACGCATTTGAATACCTCCTCTCGGATCGCGATGTTACGCTCCCCAAACCGCACCCGCATATCTTTTTGGAGGCCGCGCGGCTCATGGGAGCCGAGCCCAATGAGTGCGTTGTCATCGAGGATTCGCTCGCCGGACTCAAAGCCGCCAAGAGCGCGCAAATGAAATGCATTATTTGTCCGGACATTTGGGATGGTGATAATACGATTGAATACCCGGGCGCTGATATCATCGTAAACAGCTTAGAAGACGTAACATTGGATATGATGACAGGATGAGAATGATTACCATTTGTGATGAAGCTACCCTAAAAAATAGAATGTAACAACATCGTAGCATGTGCTATATAACATTGTTACATTCTATTTTTTTCAATATTAATCTTCTTTTTTACAATATTTTGATTTAATAAACTAACAGATTTTTCATTTGTCAACACTGTTGAAATAGTTTATGATAGGCTCAGATTGTTAACAGTATTTATATGGAGTCTATCCAGCGTATTGAAGTCATATCGATTATCGACGATACCCGCGCAAAGACCAAACTGCGCTCTTTGCAGCTCTCTGGATGGAAGGATCGCATCACCGATATCCATGTCGTTGATGTGTATACTGTTGATGCGAACCTTACGAATACTCAAGCCACTGCAGTTGCCGAGCGCCTTACCAACCCCGTGACACAACAATCGTCGATCAATGTTCCGCTCTCCCCCACCACATTCGACTGGGCCGTTGAAATTGGATTTCTCCCGGGAGTCACCGACAATATTGGAACAAGCGTGCGCGAACTCATCGAAGACTTCCTCAAGCAACCTCTCACCGACCAACAACGAGTATATTCTTCCCAGGTAACCTTTCTTTCCGGTAACGTCACGGTCGAAGAGGTTCGCATGATTGCCTCGGGATGGGCCAACGCCCTCATCCAACGAATCCATATAAAATCACGCGAGGATTTTGAACGGGATCATGGCATGGATCGGATCGTCCCCACGGTTCGACTTTCGTCAACAACAACTACTGATACAGTACAAATTCTTGATACAACGGATGAAGAATTACAACGCATCGGCAAAAGTGGAATCGCCAATGCCGATGGGTCGCGCCGCGGACCGCTCGCGCTTTCACTCGTATCAATGAAAGCAATTCAAGCATATTTTAAAACACTCGGTCGCAACCCCAGCGATGTAGAACTCGAATCTATTGCGCAAACCTGGAGCGAGCATTGCAAGCACACCATTTTTGCAAGCCCCTTTGATGAATACCCCGAGGGCCTCTACAAAAGTTTTATTCAAAAGGCCACCAATGAGATTCGGAAACAAAAAGGCGCAAATGATTTCTGCGTTTCGGTGTTCACCGATAACTCGGGCGTGATTGCGTTTGACGACGAATGGCTCATTACCGACAAAGCGGAAACTCACAATAGCCCGTCGGCGCTCGACCCCTTTGGCGGAGCCATCACCGGAATTGTGGGAGTCAACCGCGATACCATTGGGTGCGGTCTCGGCGCAAAACCCATCATGAACTCGTACGGGTATTGCTTTGCCCCGCCCGACGATACCGCCCCACTCTACCGCGACAAGGAACAATCCCAAGCCCTGCTTTCACCCAAAACAATTCTCGAAGGCGTTATTAGCGGAGTACGCGTCGGGGGCAATTGTTCCGGTATTCCCACCACGCATGGATTTGTTTCGTTTGACCATCGATACAAAGGTAAGCCCTTAGTGTTTGTGCGGACCGTGGGGCTGATGCCGCGCATGAGCGCGGGTCGGCCGACGACCGAAAAGAAAGCGCTCCCTGGTGACTTGATCGTGATCGTCGGCGGACGCGTGGGCAAGGACGGCATCCATGGTGCGACATTTTCTTCCGAGGCCTTAAGCGCCGGCTCCCCTGCCACGGCCGTACAAATCGGCGACCCTATCACACAAAAAAAACTCTCCGATGCCATCGTGAAGGAAGCGCGCGACATGGGTCTCTACCACAGCATTACCGATAACGGTGCGGGTGGACTCTCCTGCTCGATTGCGGAGATGGCCAAGGAATCCAATGGCTGTCGAGTGGATATGGAAAATATCCCCCTCAAGTACCCCGGGCTTTCCCCGTGGGAAATTTGGATATCTGAATCCCAAGAACGCATGACGCTGGCTATAGCAAGCGAACATTGGGAAGCGTTCTCGAGCCTCATGAAACGACGAGGAGTTGAAGCAACCGTGGTGGGAGAATTTACGGACTCTGGTCGGTGTATTGTGGAACTTAATAACAAACAGGTAATGGATATTGATCTTGAGTTTTTACACCACGGAGTCCCCCTCTCACCACTACAAACTGTTTCTTTGCCCGCATATACTCCAACACCGGAGGTTGATCCTCTTATATCGTCGCATGATTGGACTGAATCATTACTAACGATGCTCAAACGCTTAAACATTAGCAGCACGCAATTTATCGTGGAACAATACGATCATGAGGTACAAGGTGGCTCTGTTGTGAAACCGTTGCAAGGGCGGGGCAAAGTCGTCGGAGACGCGAGTGTCAATCGCCCACTGATGCACTCCACCAAAGGAGTGGTGATGGCCCATGGAATCTATCCCTCCTACGGCGATATCAGCGCTTACCATATGGCCGCGGCCGCGATTGATACCGCTGTCCGCAATGCGTTGTGTGCCGGAGCAACATTAGATCACCTCTCACTCATGGACAACTTTTGCTGGTGCAGTTCGACCGACCCTATGCGCCTGGCCCAGCTAAAAGACGCAGTCAAAGCCTGTTACGATGTGGCGGTTGCGTATGGAACGCCCTACATCTCGGGCAAGGACAGTATGTTTAATGATTATAAAGGATTTGATGCTAACGGTAATGCTGTTGCTATTTCTATCCCTCCCACCCTTTTGATTTCTTCACTGGGAGTGATGAGCGATGTTTCCAGAGCCGTCACGCTCGACGCGAAGATCCCCGGAGATCTCGTCTATATCCTCGGTGAAACACGCAAAGAATTGGGAGGATCAGAATATTACGCCATGAACGGTCTCGTGGGCACTACGGTTCCTGTTGTCGATATTCAAAAAAACCTAACACTGTACCATGCGCTCGAGAACGCAATGAAGCTTGGATTGATTGCTTCAGCCCAGAGCGTGCATCAGGGCGGCATCGGAGTGGCACTGGCTAAAACTGCCATCGGCGGCCAACGGGGACTCCATATTCGACTGGGAGAGCTTCCACTCCTCCACCACACCGATGACTACTCTGCGCTCTGGAGCGAAACACAGGGTCGCGTGGTTGTCACCATTAACCCGAGTAACAAAGATGCATTTGAAAACTTGATGAACGGCAATGCGTTTGCCCCCATTGGTATTGTGGCTGAAAATGAAGAATTCACCGTGGACGGAGTGTGTGGACAGCGCCTTATTGAAACCACAATCGAGGAACTCACCCAATCATACAAATCAACATTTAAAGATTATTGATTACTAGCGACTAATCGTCATTCCGGCTTGCTTGCCGCGCCTTGGCGGTGGTCCGGAATCCGATCGGATCCTGGTCAAGCCAGGATGACTACGGAGATATGAAACCAAACGTCCTCATTTTTACCGGCTACGGCCTTAACTGCGAGCAAGAAGCACAGTTTGCTTTTGAGCAATCTGGTGCAACGGCCGAAATTGTCCACATCAACGACCTGATTGATCGAATAAAAAAACTCTCGGATTATCAAATCTTGGTGGTGCCAGGCGGATTTTCGTATGGGGACGATACGGGTAGTGGAAAAGCCTTTGCCAACCGCATCCGCAATCACCTCTGGGATCAGTTCCTTGGATTTATAGAAGACGATCGTCATCTGGTGATAGGGATTTGCAATGGATTCCAGATTCTTACCAATCTTGGTGCACTACCCGCGATCAATCACGAATATGGAACACGGCAAACGGCGCTCTTAGACAACGAATCAGCACGATTTTTAAACCGCTGGGTGGATGTTGAATTTAGTGGAACAAGCCCATGGGTTGGCAGCGGCATGACCATGAGTATGCCCATTGCCCATGGCGAAGGACGCCTTGTTGCCAAACCCGAAGTACTGGAAATACTTCACACAAAAAATTTGATCGCCGCCCGCTATGTCGAAGGAGAGATGTGCGCATATCAAAACATGAAGCCAAACCCCAACGGCTCCACCGATGATATCGCGGGGCTTACCGACGAAACCGGCCGCGTGCTCGGAATCATGCCCCACCCCGAACGCGCAAGCCTATTTACCCATTCCCCCAACTGGACGCTCAAGCGTGAGATGCTCTCCCGCGCGGGCAAACCGATTCCGCAGGAAGGAGAAGGACTGCAGATTTTCCGAAATGGAGTAGAATATTTTAAATAGGTGCTAGGTTCTAGGTACTAGAAATGTCGACGCTTAATCGTGTGCCGATTCTAGAACCTAGCACCTAGTCCCCAGAACCTTAACCAAGAGCCACCACCGCTCCATACACTTCCTGTACACCCGCCTCTTCGAGCACCCGAATCGCTTCCATCATCGTCGACCCCGTTGTCCACACATCATCAACGAGTAAAACACGTTCCGGAATCACGCTCCCCCCAACCCATTCAAATGCGCCGCGGATATTATCGGCGCGTTTTTCGTTTTCAAGCTGTGCTTGCGCTTTGGTGTTGCGTGTTCGCCGTAGTAACGACTCGTTCATCATCCATCCACGGCTCTGACAAATCCTCTCTCCAATCATGGCAGCCTGATTAAACCCCCGCTCGAGCATCCTCCGGCGACTCAATGGGATTGGCACAACAACACAATCATTAATTGTTTGACAGCGAAGCGCGAGAGCATCACCCAAGGTTACCGCGATAGGTTTACGCAAACCAAATTTTAATTCCCGAATGGCATGCCCGAGCATGGGACTGGCATACGACCCAATCCATTGGAGTTCATGCGGCAAATATTGTTGATGAGAACACGAAGGACACGCCCTTCCCGAATACCAGCTTTTTTTACAATAAAAACAACGAGCGCCTTGAACGAGCGCTCGTAATCGTTGCTGACAACTTCCGCAATAGTGGAATTGTTCTATTCCACACCCCACGCACTCAATCGGAAACAACAGGTCGAGCGCTAGCTCCCCGAAGCGCCGGAGGAGCCCCCAAGCACGCGTTGATTGGACCATGTGGCGCTCTCTACTTTCCATAATCCTTCTTCGCGAACAAAGCTGATAGTCATATCCTCCAAGATATATCGGGCATTGGATAACACGCCACGCACTTCTTTACGCTGTGCTTGCACCTTCACCACCGCATTGTCCGAAGTACGCGTGACCACCGCGGAAGAGAGCGCTGTGGTAGTGATCCCATAATAGAGGTCAGTCGACGATACTTGGGGTGTTTTACTACGCTCTGTAATAAAACCATCTGCCCATGCATTCATGTTTTTACTCATCAAAAATCGCACGCGTTCGATATTATCAAATCCCCCTTGATTAGAGAAACTCCCAAACACTTGAGAAAAAGAATATGCGATACTAACCAATTCTTGGTCTTGGGATTGCGCCACGGCACGCGTTAAATCAACTCCCGAAACCGGTGGTTGCACCGATGGTACCGGAACGACTGGAGGGGTCGCGGGGGTAAGTCCCGTACTCGGAGGGGTTAATCCATTACTCGGGGTAAGTCCTGTGCCCTGACTATTGCCCGTACCACTCGTTTGCCCCCCAGTCGTTATCGGAGGAACGGGAACGACCGGTGCCTGCTGCGACCGCAATGCCCACGAACCAATACCAACCACCAGGGCAACCACGAGGGATCCTACAATACCTCCAACAATAATGCGCTTGCGCATGTCGAGCATACCGTTCGTTTATTGATTTATTACTTTATTAATTTACTACCCCGTTACAACTGGGCGTCGCTATAATAAACAAATAAATCAATAAACGAATAAATTCTTATGTCGCCGCTTGCCGTTTCCGTTCAAACTCCTCTTTGGCCTGTTCAATCTCGAGCAACTGTCGCGGGTCTGATGTAATAATCTGGTCTTCGGTGTAACTGGCCACAATCTTGATGGCCGCGTGCTTGTCACCGGCAAAGAAAATCCCCTCCCCAACATTACCCTCAAGCAGCAGATACTTTTCCCCTTCTGTGAGCAAGAAAGTTTTTTGGACAAGATCAATGGCCGCGGGCGCCTGCCGCAACAACAGTTGAAGTGCTGAATTATTCAACATCGCCTTCCCATGTTCCGAACTCAAAAAGTCTGTCACATCTTGCGTGATCGTCGTGATCCCAAGGTAGTATTTTCGAGCCCGCTTGGTGATGCCAAATAAAAATTTAGCACTATCTTCGTGCTGCATAATCCACCAAGCTTCATCGATGACGAGCATGCGTTTTTTAAGACCACTACGCACCACGTTCCAAATGTAGTTGACCAACATGTAGATAGCAACGGGCCGTAACTCATCTTCTAAATCGCGTACGCTAAATACCACGAGCTGACTTTTTAAATCAACGTTGGTAGGGTGATTGAGTAACCCCGCAAACGTGCCTTCGGTATATTTTTTGAGCTTCTGCGAAAGTTGTTCACCGCCGACCATGCCCTCGAGTACCTGCTCAAGGTCAGAAAGCAGTGGCACCTGTACACCCTGTGTCAGATCCGTGCGCGCTGTAATATCTTTTTTGGCGTATGCCTCCAGGAGCGCTCGATCGATGATAGAGTCTTCTTCGGTCGAAAGTGTCCCAAACATGAGCCGCAACATTCCCTTCGCCTCAATGACCGCCGATCGGATGATATCAGATGTGCTCGATTGCTCCCCTCGAATCGGGCGAGGCAAATCAAACGGGTTGATCTTAGCATCCGATGACAACGAAATATTAATATACGTTCCCCCAACACTCTCGGCTAAATGTTTATATTCCATTTCGGGATCGATAATAATCACATCGGTGCCGAGCATCATCGAACGCAAGATTTCGAGCTTAATCGCGTAACTTTTGCCAGCACCCGATGTGGCAAACACCATCATGTTGGCGTTGGGCAGGCTAAATCGATCAAATAAAATCAATGAATTATTATGGCGATTGACGCCATAGAGCACACCATTGTCGCTCGTGAGCTCCGACGAGATAAACGGGAACGACGATGCGCAGGGACTGGAATTCATGTTAAAGCTCACTTGTAACTCATCGACTGCCATCGGGAGCGTGGAGGCAAACCCCTGCTCGGCCTGGTAGAGCACTTTGCGGGAATAGACGAGTTTGGAGCCAAACATTTCTTCAATTTTTTCAGTGGTGCGATCAAGCTCCTCTTTTTCTTTGGCGTAGACCGTCACATACAACGCAAACTGGAAAAACTTTTCTGTCCCCTGCGTAATATCGTCGCGCAATTTCTCCACATCGCGCAGCGCAACTTCGCGCATCGGGTCGCGTGGGGCGCCCTTTTCGGCGTCGCCCACAATCTGGGCTTGCAAAAATCCCACTTTGTTACGCATTTGTTTTAAAATAAATTCGGAGCTAATGGGGTAAAAATGCATCGCAATATCCAATGCCGCATTAAAATTAATAATCGGAGCAAACCATCCCACACTGATATAGCGGGGGTAAGCAACCACAAAAATGGTGCGCACATACGTTGTGCCAAGCTTTAAATAGGCGGGCTGAATTTCGAGGCTCGCCGGGGCGACAATATCGCGCACGGAGACTACCCCCCGTTCATAAATTTGGCGTGCTTGAAGCATTTTTTTTGCTTCTTCCCGGTTTTCCTCACGGACAACCTTGGCCGCAGCAACGCTAGGTTTTTGCTCGGGCACCGTGGGTGTGGCTAATTGTGAAGGGCGGAAGGCCATAAACGATTGATGAGGGACTAGGTTTTAGGGACTAGGTGCTAGGAAAGTGTCCTCCGTCGATCCGTCAATTCTAGAACCTAGCGTCTAGAACCTAGAACCTCGCGTCACGTCTCTACGTTAAGCGAATGGACATCAGCCAAATGCTGCGGTTCTGCCACATCGGGGTTATAGGTGGTATAGAGCATCTCGATCAGTTGCTGGGTATTGAGTTGTTGCACTTTCAACCCCATCGCCGTAAGGCCGCTGACAATATGGTCCACCGATTGTGCGATAGACGCGAGTTTCAATTGGAATCGGTCTTCTTTCAGACGGATAATAGCCGTCGGACTCATCACCTCGCGAATTCTCTCAAAAAAACCTTTGGGTTTATTGACCGCTATCCCCTCCCCGCGATACGGGATCACCGCAAAAAACGATTTTGACATAATCTGCCCGATGGAGATGAGCTCAACGATAAACTGACGATAATCCGCAATCTGTAACCGCAACAGATCGTTTGTTTGTTCTTTTTCGATTTGTTCGAGCTGTGCCAAGTACGCATCAATGTTCAGTCGTCGCGACTGAATGACAATTTCCAGCGGTGAATCCAAGGCATTGAGGAACGAAACGTACGATTGGACCACAGCGTTCTGTTCGTCTTCACTCTTAAGGCCGAAGTTAATCGATGACGTCGCCAGCACCGCCCGCAAACTTCCATCCTTCATAATCAACACATCGTCGCGGATTTCGGCGACGTCCAGGTATCGTTGGGTTGAGGGAAGGTGTTTACTCATAACGACGTTTATTGATTTACTTGTTTATTCATTTATTCCCGACGACGTGGAGCCCAATAAATTAATAAATCATTAAACCAATAAATTTTTTTATATCTCCTCTCCCGTATACTGTCCGCCAGTATCCAACACTTTCACGAGATCTCGCAGAGTACCGAAGCTGGGATGTACTTTTTGCAAAATCTCATCGCCGGGCTTTTTAACAATGATGGGGTGGAGCTCGAGGATGATGCTCGCAACAGTAGATGGTTCTGACTCTTTGCGCCATACCCGGATACTGGGGCGTTTGAGGGTTTGCAAAACGTTGAGAATAAAATAGTGAAACGGGCGACCGTTAATCCGCAAAAATGCCAATATGGCGCCTAGTGTTAGCTCAATCGCCGCCATAAAAACAAATAGGGCAAAATCGGCAATGGCGTAAGTAACAACCACAAAAAACATGGCGGCCATCACAATCAAAAACTGTCGTGTGGTGATTGGGCCAATAATCTGATCTTCCACGTCGATAAATTGTGGGACGGTGAAACGCTCCATAGCGACGTTTATTAATTTACTTGTTTATTAATTTATTCTGGACAACGTCGCCCCAAATCTAATAAATTAATAAAACAATAAATCACGTTCGTAATTTGTTGTTTAAATCCGTTATCGCCTGGAAATCCTCTACCGAAAGGTACGGTTTATTCTCGGACTTGTGTTTTTGGATTGAATCTTCAATACCGGAACTGGATAATACGCTTTCTTGCCCCAAGAGAATATAGAGGCTGTAGACATCGCTCGTTTTCCAGGCAGATATGCCCTCCAATCGCTTGGAATAATCTTCGCGTTCGAGTTCTTTGATCTTTGTTAATATCTTTGCAACCCGTTCCGCAGGGGTGGCTCCAGAACGCATATAGTCATCAACACTCATGCGCAATTCTTGCACCGGTCCCACCACCGTGGGGCGAGGAGGCATCACATCGGCCACCATTGTGCGACCATTGGATGACGGCATGACTGGAAGTGGTCGCCGCACACTAACGGATACCGTTGAAGGGGCACTCTTCTTCACCGGAGCGTTGCCCGACATCGACACCATTTGACCATTGGTAAACACCTTCCAACTGCCGTCGGAGTCTTTGACAATCACTTCTTCGTTGGGGTCGATGGTAGGAATTTGAGACATATCGAGGTTCTAGGTCAAGGTATCCGTCATCCTGAGCCGCAGCGAAGGATCTCGACGAGATTTCCGCCATAGGGCGGACCAGCCTTTGGCTGGCTTTAGTACCTTCAGAATGACGATGCCCTCCAACGAAATTTTTATAACGTATCCGATAAATCTTTCCATTGCGGATTGTCTTTTTCTATAAGTATAATTTTCTTTGACCGTACCCACCCTTTAATTTGTTTTTCACGAGTAATGGCTTCTAATGCTGTTGTGTAGACTTCTGTATATACTAACTTATTAACATTGTATTTCTTTGTAAATCCTTCCACTAATTTTTGTTTGTGTTCCCACATTCGTCGAGAAATACTATTAGTTACGCCTGTGTAAAGTACGGTATTCCCTGGGTTTGTTGCGATGTAGATGAAATATTGGCGATCTACCATACACTACGAGATTCTTCGCTGCAGCTCAGAATGACGAAAACGGATAGCGGCTAGGAGCCTAATCGCCTAACGCCTAGTGGCCTATTCGAGCGCTCTCTTGAGCGCCGCCGCCTTATCGGTCCGTTCCCACGGCAAATCCAGTTCAGGCCTGCCAAAGTGGCCATACGCAGCAACCGCTCGATACATGGGCCGACGCAAATTCAAGTTCTGTATAATCATCCCTGGGCGAAGGTCAAATACTTTGGCAACGGCCTTGGCAATGAGCACATCGTCGTATATACCGGTGCCAAATGTGTCCACGCGAATCGAAAGTGGTTCTGGTACGCCAATGGCATACGCCACTTGCACCTCGGCCTTGGTTGCCACACCCGATGCGACAATATTTTTAGCAACCCAACGACCGGCATAGGCTCCGGAGCGATCCACCTTTGTGGGATCTTTACCAGAGAGCGCTCCCCCACCATGGCGAGCCATTCCACCGTACGTATCAACGATAATCTTGCGGCCCGTGAGCCCGGTGTCGCCTTGGGGTCCACCCACGACAAACCGTCCGGTGGTATTCACAAAAATCTTGAGATCTTTCCAATGTTTTTTGGTTTCTAATTGCCAATCAACAGGCATGGTCGACTTCATGTTGAGCTCTGTATTAAATAATACCGGTTTGATCACTTTTTCGATGACTTGTTTGCGCAACGTTTCGGGCTTTACATTGGGATCGTGTTGTACGGCAAGTAAAATTGTGTGGATGCGCACTGGCACATCGCCCTGGTATTCTACGGTCACCTGACTCTTCCCATCGGGTCGCAGGCCCTTAATAATATTTTTTTTGCGTACTTCGGCAAGCCGCTGACATAGTTGATGTGCAAGCGTAATCGGTAATGGCATCAGCCACGGTGTTTCTTGACACGCATACCCAAACATCAATCCCTGGTCACCGGCTCCAACTTTGGTTAAATCTTCTTTGACGATCTTACCGCCCTTGCCTTCGACAAAGCTATCCACACCCATGGCAATATCCGAACTTTGTTTTTGGATGGCGACCATCAGCCCCGATGTTTCCCAATGGAATCCATATTCGGCATTGGTGTAGCCAATATCTTTCACGACCGATCGCACAAGTGTAGGGATATCCACATAGGTTGAAGTGGTAATTTCGCCCGCCACAACGCAGACACCACTCGTAAGCAGCGCCTCGCAAGCCACACGCCCCCGCGGATCGTCTTTTAAAATCGCGTCGAGGACGGCATCCGAGATTTGGTCTGCCATTTTATCAGGATGACCTTCAGTGACAGACTCTGAAGTAAATAAACTTAGACCAGGGCTGTGGACTGTTTTTGGCATACACTACCAGACTAATGAACAAAAGTGATTATAGTATACCTATTTTTAGCGTAAAAAGCAAAACAAAAGTTAATAATTCCTAATTACCAATATCCAATTCCCAATAAAATGTCTAATGCAAAAATCTGGAAAACCTCTATTTTCCAGTGATATTAGATTGCGATTTTCGGATAATAGTAATGAATATTAGTTGCAATTCGTTTGATTCTTTCCATAGCCTCTGCGCCATGGCATGAGATTCCGGAACTGCTTTAGCAATCATACGTAACCAATGTTTTGTTTCCTTTGCCTCTTTCTTACAAATTCCTAATTTATGCTCAAAATCTTTTCGGGTTTCGGCACAGTCAGCCTCACAATAATTTGCTCCAACACTGGTTCCAGAACGAATAAACTGGCTAATAATAGGAATAGTGATGATGCTTTTTGGTACTGTCTTTGCGAACTCAATCACATCTTCTCCAAATTGAGCAGTTCGCTCTTCAAGATCATATTTGTTTTTTGGCATTGGATCATTTGGCATTTTTATTGGAAATTAGTAATTGGATATTGGGAATTTAGAAGCTAACGCTTCTTTACTCATTCCATCGGAACTCTCCCGAAGTCGCATCAAAGTACGCCATATTCATAAACTCGGGGCGGCCATGCTTTTTGAGCAAGTTGGCAATGTGTACGGCTTCGCGAGCACCCTGGGAATCATCCAGCCCCGCCCGGCGGGTATAGGCCTCATGCAGGACCGCGGCAAGATTTTGCGAGGTCGGTGGCCGACCAGCCAAAAGCGGGGTAAAATTACCACTGGAAACCATTTCACGGATGCGTGTGATGGGGTCGTCTTTAGATGGTTCGGGACGGATTGGCGACGTTGTCATCCTGGTCACCGCCGCAGCGGGATCCCGCTGCGGCGGGACTTGACCAGAATCCGTCGTCGGCGTTGGTATCGGATCCTGGTCGGGGCCAGGATGACGGATTGGCGCGGATGCCGCGACGTCCTTAACAACCGGCGCAGTCGTCATTCTGGCTTGACCAGAATCCACTGCCTCCGGTTTCTCCTGCTCTGCTTTGAATTGTTCCATCTTCAGCGCATCGTCAATAATCTTTGGGAAAAACCAATCTTTCGGGTCCCCTACAACGACTGGATAGACAAGATAATCATCAAATTGAATTACCTTTTTAAGCAACTCTCTGTCTTCGGGCTTTAATAACTGTGCATTATGATTCTTGGCTAAAAACGTGGCTTCTTCCATACCCCCTCGTTGCCCCGCGCGATCATTAGCCGCACGGTACTCGTTGAGCCACCACCGCACTTGGGGGCTGACGGGCTTTCCTTGGTGTTTGAGGGGCTCCGTCCCGATCAACTGCGTATTTGTTTCAAGGGCCTGTAAAATACGGGTAAATTTTGGTACGAGTTCTTGCGAGTACAACCGCATTTTGAGGTGGTCTTCAAGTATTGTACGCGGATCTTGGTGGTGCACAAAAGCATCCAAAATATGTTCTTGATAGAGTGTATCGATGTTTTGGTCCGTAAGCGACTCGGGCGACACAACAAACGCGGCACGAGTCCATAACTTCCAGTAGCGCTCTACAACAGCAGGTGGAGACTTAGTTTGATCCAAGAGTTCGGGGTATTTTATGAGCACGCGCAAAAATGCTGCTGCATCGCCCCAGTCCCGACCGATTTCAATATCCTCGATTGTCACCTCGTTATGATCGATGACATCGACTTGTTTGAGACGCTCCACACCAAACGTCTCAATTTCTTGCATTGTGTACCCAAGGGTTACCATAAAATTACAGAGAACAGAGAGCAAAGAACAAGAAACAGTAACTTTTGTCATTGCGAGTCCCGACCTTTGGTCGGGACGTGGCAATCTAGAAAACGTCTAACGTTCGATCTGGATCGCCACGGCCTAAGGGCCTCGCGATGACGGGCATGTTAAATGCCTTCTATTCATCGTCATCCTCCAAATCCTCGGTCGTAGGCTCGCCATTATCACCCAACTTCTTCCAAAGATTCTCCCATTTTGTTTTATTTTTAGTCTTGAGTTTGGGGTCTAACCCACCAACAATCCCCTGGCGATCAAAATAGACATTCCACCGTTGCTCTCGAATATCTTCCCGGGGTTCCAACAGCTTCCATTCGAGCTTGGATTTTTTCCAATCCGGGGGCGGATAGTTTTTACGATGGTCCGCGTACATCTGTTCCGTTTGCATCTTGTAGTAATCCTCCTGCACGCCCGATACCGGAGCAGCGGTCGGTTGCACTGGAGCTTCGGGCGCGCCCGTTGCTGCGGCGGCCGCTTTCTTTTTGGCTTCGGCTTTGGCTTTTTTGGCTTCGGCTATATCTTTTGCCTCATCGGCGGCAGGTCCTTCGTCATCGTCGTCTGACTCTATATCAATACCATCTACGTCATGCTCTCTTATCTTCTCTTTCTTCTTATCTTTTGGATCCTTGCCGCGCATGTCGATGTTTAAATCTAACTTAATAATTCTAAGACCATGATATCGTCGATAGGCGTCCAAACGTTTTTGAATTTCGGGAAGCATTGGCTCCCCATTCCATAGTAACTTTTCAACTCCCGCTCGATCCAAAAACGCACACGCGAGTAATTCTTGATATTCGAGCGCCTCGCTCAACCGACCATACACGATGGAGTCCGGAGTGATTGTGCCACTCGGACCTATTTCAACACCCACGATACGGCCAGAACGCGCTTGGAATCGCCGAGAACGAGCCAGCGCCACGGCCACGGCGGGAAGGAGCTTTTGGAGCAGGAGACGCCCCACCGAATGGAATGTCGTGAACTGGCTATTCACCGACTTTGTTTTCCAATCATCGCCGACCACTTTTCGCATTTCAGTGTCATCGGTATACTTCATTTGAAAAAGATAATTTTCTGCGTCACTTATTTTTTCCTTCAAGTCTTGTATTTTTGCTTGAGAGGGATTGGGCTTAGCTATCTCCGCGGCCAATTGGCGCTCCCATTTCCGCTTCTGTGTCTCGGCTGTTAGTACAAACCGCTCTTTATCATTAACAAACAACAGCTCTCCGCTCGCATCCGGCTTCTGGTCTAGCAGTAGCGCTGGCTCAAAGGCCGATGCCCACTTTTCGACTTCACCGCGGTTCATGCGGAACGCGCAATAACTGGCATAGACATTTGCCGCCATTTCCCACATATCATTGCGTGCCAGCCTGTCTGCTATTACATTTCGCTGACCTTCAGAATACGCCACCCCCTTTTCTGAATGCGTCGGCACGTCTTCGAGGTAATGATGCATGATTTCGTCGTCCAATTTTTTTGCTTGTAAGGGCAATGTATAGATCTCATAATCAACACCTTCTTTTAGGTGATGACCAGGGGTTGCGGGTGGTTTGTTAAATTTATCATCGGACGATTCCAATACTTCCCACCACTTATTGATTTTGCCCGTATGGGGATTTTTATACAGCAACACCTCATCAAACCAAAGTACTCTGCCCAGTTTGTAATCACGATCGGCCATACCCATTTGCCGGGGCCGATTGACCCCTTCCATCGTCGTTACATGGCTTTGGGCCATTTCGCGTTTGACCTCATCTGAGATATTGGCCCAATACACATCGCGGGTCCATATCGCAAAACTCAAGGGGCTGTGCGCTCCCATGGTGGAGGATCCACGATCATGTTGCTCTTTAATAAATTGAGCGTATAGATCATCTCCTCCGCCATCATGAAATTCGGGTTTGAGCTCCTCAAAATGGTGTTCTGATTCGTCATGCCCAGCACCCGGGGCGGGCGTATGTGGTGTGGTCATATATTAAGTATGTGAATTCATTGATCTTAGTTTAGCATAAAACTCTTCCATTTCATTCTGCGTTAAATTCTTCACGTCTTCGTCTGCCGGGCTGTCTGTGTCGTTCGTACGATTTCCTAAATTAATCCGCTTACCACCATTCAGTTTGATGACTTGCTGACTTAACCCTCCCCCTCCTGTGCGCACGGCATGGATAAGCCGATCTAAGGTAAGGCCCCTTGCTTTACCACTCGTCTTCTCCGCATCGATCCAACCCTTCAGGCTCTTGATGCCATTATGATGGAACTCAATGCCCTTGTCCGCCTTCGACTCTGGGTGGAGGGTATTAATGGCCTCAACCATCTTGCTACCAACATCTTTAAACGCTTGTTTAATAGCATCCATGGTCTTCTTGCGGATTGCGTCCGCCGCTGGATCCTCACCCGTAATTTGACTTTTTAATCCCTGATACTGTATGCCCAATTCATGGGCGAGTTTTACGCTCTCTTCGGGTGTTTTCGTTTCATCAATCCGTTTTTTTATCGCGTCGAACTCGGGCTCCTTACGCAAGTCATCCTCGGAAGGCGTTGAGGCATCCATAGTAGCTTCAGGGTCCCGGACCATCTGTTCCGCCACCACTGCCGCTTTACTCCCCCCTCGATTCTTAGTCCAAATTTCATTCGTTCTTTTATTCCCCGTAGAACCCTGACGGTCAGTATCCGTTAACGCACTAACCAGTGGCATGCCGTGCTGTTTGAGCATCTGTGCGGCTACACCATCACCGAGCTGGTTGGCGCCGACATGGCGTATATTGGCTTCATTTTCAATCACGTTGCCACTACCCCGATTCGCGTAAAGATACTCTGCCACTGCCGGCTCATCAATATTAGACTTTCCGAGTTTACTCACTTTACCCTCGATTAATACTTCGGTGGCAATTTGCTCTGCCAATCCCGCATGTCCAGACCAAAATTCTGTTAATCCGGCCGCGTCCAGTTCCTTTGCTTTACTCGCAATCCAACCCTTCATGCCTCCAGCGTCTGCGTTTAATACCTTCCCCTCCGCATCCGTTTTGATTCCAGCTCCAGGGGCATTTTTGAGAAGCCAACTAAGGGCAGCGGGCACGCCCCCCATCCCTAACCCCATGTTCATGCGTTTATCAATCGTATTTTGTACCACGCCCGACGCGTGCGTAAATTTATCCGTCTCTTGTCCTTCCATGTGTGCCGTAAAGGCCTTTTTGATAACAGTGGGGCTGAAGTAGGCGAAATACTGCATCTTTCCGCCTTTGAGTGATTGCGCTGCCAGTGAACGATCGACCCAGTTAGCCACACCACCACCCAAGAACTTCGCCGGTTTTTGCCACGCGGCCATGCCCCACCCGTTGACGGTACTGGCTGCCCCTTCCACCATCTTTGCCCCGGCCGAACCAATCTGTTGCGCAATCATCATACCTACTGAAAGAATGGTAAACGAGAGCAAGACGTTCACAAATTTGAGCAAGTCAAAACTGCCGACGAAAATTTCTCCGACCTTGGGGTCGTTGAGGCCTTGGATAATATCCTTATATTCGGTGATACCAAAAGTCTTACCCCACAACCACTGACCAATTCCGCCTTTTGCCGGCGCCGTGGCACTATATTCGACATCTTGGTTTACCAAAAGCGCCAGCCACAAAAAGAAGGCGAGCACCGGGCCGATGATGACGTTTGCACTAAACTGTTTCCACCACATACCCGAGTATTCTTCGCCCTGAGGGAAGGTAGACAAGAAAAATGCGAGCGGCGAGAACATGATGAGCACCCACAGTGCCACGATGCGGAACGCGAGCAAGCCTAAAATACTTAACATCATGGTCGTCCCAGTGACAAGATACATGAATGCCATGAGTTGTGCGGCCACGATGAGCATGGGACCTTCGCTGGATAACCCAGCGAATGACATGAACGCGTCACCCGACAAATTGAGTTGGTCAAACCCAATAGCAAACAGCTGCTGAAAGTTGCCCGTTTCAACGCTCTTGATGGCGTCAAAAAACGTAAGCATCACCACTTGGCTCACGTCGATAAAAAACCCGGCAATGGTGCGAGAGAAATTCACGAGCACTGCCATGATCATGAGTTTGGGCAGCAGCTGCTTGTAGTTATATTTTTCAATCCGCAACATGGTGCCGAAGGCGATGATGAGCAACACCACAATGAAGAACATGTTGGCAAGATCGCGCATGGCCTTCCACACCGTATCAATAACCTCCATGCCCTTGCCCGTAAAATTATTAAACCCGAGCACTGCCAGTAAGGTTTTCGCAATCATGTTAAACATGATCTTAAAAAATATCGACACTATGGACAACAATAGGCCCATCAACACCCCGATTACCGCGATGACGCGGCCGAGGACGAGGTCGATGATACCGAGGCCTGTTTCCTTGAGAGTATCACTTGCCACCTCCGCAGCACCCCCCGCATTGACATCACCACCTTTTCCGTTATAAACCCTTTTTACAATCTGTGCCCCCCAACTACCTGATTTTGAAAGTTCTGCTGCACGTTCATCGAATAACTCTTTTGTCGCCCAGGCCCCATCCTCTCTCTCAACTGGACCCAGTGTCGAAGGATGACCAGGGGTTTCCTGCGTGAGAATACGTTGAAAAAAAATCGTACCGGGGTATTCTGCAACCGCATGTACTATAGAATGAAATGGCAACCACAAAAGAATGACTGCGGTTACAGCAGTAGCGGCGAATGTTATTTTTTTATTGCGGAGTATTCGTGAATTCGTCACATCCTTTATTGTATTACTTCTTTAAATCTAATGCCTTTAGTTTAGCATAAAGTTCATCAATATCCTTCTGCGTTAATTTTCTATCACTATTGAGTATGTCATCACTACTCAAATCCACCCAGTTGCCATTCACTTCTATAACCATTTCCTCTGGTTTACCCGCATTATCTCTTTGGAAGAGCTCAATCAACTCTCCTAATGCTAACACCGAATCCGGGCCACCCGCCGCACTATGAGTTTGGGTCTTGATCCATTCTTGCAGGGGTTTGCTGGTGGAATCATCAGCCATAAAGCCACCGTTGCCATTAGTAGCGCTTGGGTCCGGGCCTAATTTTATACCACCAAGGGCCGAAACCATCTTATGGCCGAAATCTTTAAATACTTGTTTAAGTGCATCCATCGACGCCTTGTGTTTATCGTCTGCATCTTTATCCCCAGGCTTACCCGTAATCATCCCTTTTTCTCCCTGCCACTTTATGCCCAATTCATGGGCAAGCCTTTTCTTCGCTTCGGGTGTTTTTGCCGCATCGAACTTTGCTTTCGCCGCTTGAAACTCGGGCGTTGCACGACGCTCGTCCTCTGTCATGCCTGTTTGCGTGGGCATGATGGCTTCACCTTTGGCATTTTTAGCCTCAGGGTCCCTTACCATTGCTTCCGCCTCCTTTACTACTGCAATCACACCCGGATTCTTATCCAACATACTCAACGATCTTTTGACGCCCGCAGACATCTGGCGATCAGTGTCTGGCTGGGCATTAAGAAGTGGCCTTCCGTAATGATCAAGCAAAAATTTGCTTATTTCCTCACCGAGATCTTCGGTGCCAGCATACCGTAAATAGGCTTGGCTTCGAATCGGGTTGCCACCGCCCCTATTTGCCTCAAGATGATGTCCAAATCCAGGCTTATCGAGTTCGGACTGTTTGAGGAGACTTATTTCATGTCCGACCAACTCTTCAACGGCAATCTTCCGAGCCAACCCCGTATGGCCTCGATTAAATTCTTTTCTCCCCATCACGTCTAGACTCTGTGCTTGGCCCGCCCAAAAATTCTCATCGGCGTTCAAAATATTCCCGTGCTCATCCGTTTTCACTTTACCACTTGCTTTACCAATTTTTTTAATAAACCAACTAAGACCGGCGGGCACGCCCCCCGTCCCTAACCCCATGTTCAGGCGTTTATCAAAAGTATCTTGGACCATAGCCGCGGCATCGGTATACTTTTGTTTTTCTTCTTCTTGCATGTACCCGGTATAGGCCTTCTGCCAAACGGTGGGACTGAAATACGCGAGCTTCCCACGCAATCCACCCTTGAGTGACTGCGCGGCAAGGGAACGATCGACCCAATTGGCAGCAGCACCACCCATGAATTTAACCGGTTTTTGCCAAGCAGCCATGCCCCAGCCGTTGACGGTGCTCGCTGCTTCGCCGACCATCTTCGCACCCGCCGAACCAATCTGTTGGGCAACCATCATACCCACCGAGAGGATGGTAAATGAAAGGAGGACATTAACGAATTTGATGAGGTCGAAACTGCCAATAAAGATGGTGCCAAGGGTGCCATTGGGGTCATTGAGTCCCTGAATAATTTCATCCACCTTTGTGGAGGTGGCGAGCTTTGAACCCTTAAACAGCACTTTGGCTGCCCCTCCTGTTGCACCCGTCGCTTTACTATAATCTGCATCTTGGTTCACGAGCAGTGCCAGCCACAAAAAGAACGCAAGCACCGGCCCGATGATGACGTTCGAACTAAACTGCTTCCACCACATACCCGAGTATTCTTCGCCCTGGGGGAAGGTAGACAAGAAAAATGCCAAGGGCGAGAACATGATGAGTACCCACAGCGCTACAATCCTAAACACCAGCATCCCCAATATCGTAAACATCATGGTCGTCCCCGTCACAAGGTACATAAACGACATGATTTGCGCCGCCACGACGAGCATCGGGCCCTCAATCGATGTATCAAAGAATGACCAAAACGCCGCAGCAGACAACTGGAGTTGATCCCAGCCAATGGCAAACAATAGTTGAAAATTGCCCGTACCAGCACCCGCACCATCGTTATTGATCGAATCGAAAAATGTGAGCATGATCACTTGACTGATATCGATAAAAAACCCGGCAATGGTGCGAGAAAAATTAATGAGCACCGCCATGATCAAGAGTTTCGGCAGCAGCTGTTTGTAATTGTATTTTTCGATGCGCAACATGGTACCAACGGCGACGATAAGCAACACCACAATGAAGAACATGTTGGAAAGATCGCGCATGGCCTTCCACACCGTATCGATCGCCTTGAGACCCTCGCCCGTAAAGTTGTTAAACGCGAGTACCGCCATGAGGGTTTTGGCGATCATGTTAAAGATGATCTTGAAAAATATGGACACCATCTGCAACAAGATCCCCAGCACGACCCCAATGATGGCGATCACGCGACCCAGAATCATGTCGATGGGATTGAAATTCGAACTAGGGAGTGGTTTGCCAGGATTGAGGGGGTCGAGCGGCGCTCCGGTTGTGGCCGTAGGCCCGACCGAGCTCGTACTATCAGGACCAAGAATGATCCCACCAGGGGTGACCGGTGTCGCGGCCGTGGCCTTAAAGGTACACGAAGGGGTGCTATTGGCGGGCCGAGAGGCCATCGCGGCTGCTTTAGTATTACAATCTCCAACATCGTTACCGGAAAATGAAAGCGTCCGACCCACCATCCCCCCGATACCATCATTTGAGGTATAGCTACAAGAACATATACCAGCAGCAGAAACAGTGGGTACCACAAAAAATGAACCAACGAGAAACAATCCCGTAAGCAAGATACTCTTAAATTTTTTGTTATTTAGTAACCCCATGGATAGTAGATTTATCGTTCGTCGTCATCCTGGCTTGACCAGGATCCAGTAATACAACTTTTTCGTATACAATCGGATCCTGGTCAAGCCAGGATGACGACGATGTAAGGTCTTGTTACGCCGCTGCCGACTGCTCACTCGCCTCTTGTTTTGCTCTATACGCTTTATACCCGCGCTTCATTGCATCGGGTCTCATATTCTTGAGTGCCGCCTTCTTCTGTTCTTCCTCTTTATTACTATCCTTGAGTAATATCGTCAAAGCCCAACCAAAGCCTACAGACATTGTTTCAAATGGGATGATTCCGACCAGTGGAATAATATCGATGATGGATATAAAAGTTAACAACCATTGAAACAGCTGCATGGCCTTTTTAAGCCCCGCTCGATACGCTTTGACTCGCCAACCGAGGAGGACCCAAATCAAGAACGCCAGCCCCCATCGGAATAACACGAGTGCGAGCCAACCCCCGCCTCCAATGGCCATGGGGATCATGTCGATCGCGGCACCAATGATGGTTCCAATAAACGGAATGGCCGATAACAGCGCCGTTAATGGGCCAAAGAACGCGGCACCCACGGACCCCATAATCGAAAGCGTACCATCGCCCATTAGATCAATAGAATCTTTGATGATCGCTGCTGTAAAACAGATACCAAAAATAAGATTACTGGTCCCCGACCCATCAACGGCCGAAGCAAGCGCTGCGCCCTCGGGGCCAGCGAGCTTACTCAATCCCTTGCGAGTGGTCTTGGCCGCACCATCGCGGCGAGCTTGGTTCAAAGCATTGGCCGCCTGATAGGCGCGGGCCATTTTACTTTGCTCTTGGTCCTGTTGCTCGGGATCTCCCTCGCCCTCTTTTTGATCACCTTCTTTATCGGATTTCTCGTCCCCATCGCCCTCTGGCGTGCTTGATTGTTTGGGGCTCGCATCCGCTTGTTGGGCAGGTGACTGGCCGGGCTCATCGGTGGGCGCTTGTTTGTTTTCTGGCCCTGCCTCGCCTTCTTTTCCGGGCCTGCCCTCCGTAGCTTCAGCGGAGGAGGGTTCGTCTTGACCCACTTCGTCTTTTTTGCCGGAACCTTCTTGGCCGGATTCTTCTTCGGGCGACTTTTCTGCGGGATTATCTGATTCTTTATCATTTGATTCATCGCCTTCTTGTTCGGCATTATCAGGATCCCCTTCTTCAGCACCGGGTTCGCCCTCCGGCGGATTACCGGATTGTTCTTCGGGATTTTCAGCGCCTTCGCCCTGTTTATTGCCACCACCTTTTTCCGATGCTTTATTGCCGGAAGACGCGCCCGCTTCGTTGCCCCCCGAAGACCCCCGTTGCTGACCATTTCCCGCCCCCGCTTGGCCCGATCCACCCGATCCGCCAACGGATAATTCTCCCGCTCCATGACCCGTTCCCTTCTGTTTCGCGTTTTGCCCCCCAGAACCAGTGGGATCCGCTTGCTTGCCCTCTGAAGCTTTACCTGAAGATGCTTGCGAGGTAGTCTTCACGGTAATGGAGATTTTTTGTTTTTGGTTACTTTGCGCGCTTTGAGCACGTTTACGCGCGCTCAATTCCCGAGCGTATTCCATTTGTTGCTGTTGTGTATCTGCTCCGCCAGTTGGCGGATCTGGCTCGGGCATACGTGAACGAGGTTCTAGGCATCTAGGGTTTAATGTTTTAGAGATTTCTTTTTATTTTCTGCTATTTTAAGATAATTCTTTTTTGAAACAACGGAACGATTCAGGCGCTTCTCTAATTGCTTTCGTGCACCACCGGCAATATCTCCACCCGCCTTGGCATCAGAGTGTAATTTTGGAATGCCCCTAGAATCTTCGACCCGATGAATCTCTGTCGTTGACCTCTCGCCAAGCATGGTAAAGATCAACTCAAAATCATCCATGTGGTCTCGAAGGTTTTCTCGCTTGAGCCCCTTAAGATTTTTATACTCCCGCGGGGTTACGCCAAACGTAGCTTTGGAAATTTCTGCCGTGAGGATTTCGTAATCCTGATCCTCTTTGGCACCGCGATATCTCCACTCATCCGTTAATTCCTCCCGAATCGCAATCCCCCGCATTCGTTTTTCAATCCAACCATCGCTATACCCCTTGAGTTTATAGAGCATCCGCGTTCGCTTGGTTGCCAGTTCCGGGTCTTCAATCTCTTGCACGCGCTCGTAGCCGACTTTGGCAAGCCAACGTTTCATGGATTCTGCCTTAGGAGACGGAATCGATTGAACGATGCGGAAGATGCCCTCGGTGTCTGCGCAATCGGTCTCCCGCTCTTTTCCATCCGGAGCCTCTAACTTCAACTGTCGACAAATTGTCGATGGTTCAAATCCATCCTCGCTCTTTACCCTAATCTTCATTTTATACCAATAATCATTGGGGTTAACACTGTCGGTTAATGCCTCTATCACATCCACAACCGAAAACCACCACTCATTCTGATGGATTATCTTGCGAATTTTTTTGCCTCTGAATAAAGCGATCTTTGTAGTTTGCTGCTCGGGCATACGGAAGTTCAAAACGCCTGCCTGCCGTAGGCAGGCGTTAGACTACTCATGAATAAATCAAGAACCTCGCCCTACTTGGCAAATCGGCACGATTTTAATGTGACTTTCGTTGAGTCCGACGCTATCGTAAATTCTTTATCAAATCTGTTGCTAAGCGACGGGCAAGCGTTATTTTGCGGCAACACGCCAAAGCGGAAATTGCCCGTCTCCTCGCCCACTTCGCACGTAAAGTAGGTAGCCTTGGTGTAGAGCGGCACATCAATCGACATGAGTTCATGCCCGTTAACCGGTGTTGTAGCGGGAGCGATAGGATCGGTATTCGATGCCTCGGGGAACGCTTGCCCAAGCTCGGCCGTTGTGAGCGGGTCGAGATAAATTTTGACGCTGCGGATAACCCCATCATTAAACGTGTTGTCTCCAGCATGATTATTACCGATCGTGATAGGCCATTCCTTGTAGGTATACCCAAGGCGGCTATCACTGAAGAGTAATCGATTTTCCACATAGAGCCTGACTTTGGCATCTGATCCATTGGACTGCAACCCTGCACCATTAGGATCAAACACGCCCACAATATGGAGGGGGCTGCTACTGACTGGCACGCCAGTATCCATATTCCGTAAGCCCGTTTGAATATGGATTTTCCCATCCTGGATGGTCAGACCCCATGAGTTCGTCGCTCCCGCGCTCTCGGTACTCACTAAAGCGCCATTAGGGATCGCAGTACCACCAATAACAACGTCCATTGTTACTCCTTTCGACACCACACCGAACGATCCTAATGGCATCCCTGAATCGCGTTGATTGATATAGAGCGGGGTTGTAATCCGACCATTACCGTTAAACAATCGACCGTCATACAAAGATGCTGTGGCGTTGTCGTTGTAGATACCCGCTTGCCCCACAACGGTTCCGTTATTATGACTATCACTACTAATCTTGTCCGGCGCTACAGTTTCGGTATTTTTGTCGCTCTCAAAATCCCACTCTGCCAGTACCGTTCGCCCTGAATTGATCGCCGCTGGAACGCCGGTCGCTTGTCGAAGGATCGTTAGGTGTGTACCTGCAGGACACGCGGCACCGCTAGATAAGGGTGTTACCCGCGGCGTCGACCCTGGAGCACCGGGTTCGACTGAAACGACGGCAATGGGTGTTGGCGCTCGGCGGTCGCGGAATACTTTAATTTTTTGGTCAACGCTAACGCTCTTCCATGCCAAACCTCCTTGGCACCATTGCCCGTGATGTGCAACCCCATAATTACTTGTATCGGTAGAATCATAATAATCCTTCTCCCCATTACACCACCCCCACTTATCCCGGATCTGCACCTTAACCGTGACCTCGCGATACGGATCATTGGCATCGCATGCGGCACCAGTACACTTACTGGGCGAATTGAATCGACCGGTAAAGTAACTCTTCCCTTCCTTTTGGATAATATCCCAGTAACTATACAGGTGGTAGAGCGAATGCGCGTTATCAATATTAGGCCGGTCTTTGATTTCAACACCGGAAAGTGTCGTCGTTTCGCCGTCGCCCCAGTCGATCTTGTACGCGGTCATGGGAAGTTGGTTCGCATCAATGAGGCTCGTGAACTTGAGATTGACAAATTCCGAGTTGCCAACGTTTGTTTTATTGACAAGCATGGTCTTGACCATGGGCGCAACCGCACAGAGTTCAGCGCTGGGGTTTATCGAACCCTTCACACCACCAATCATGGCTGCGGCTGGGCACCCAAAGAAGTCGCCAGGGTTCTCATTATTGATTAATGGATAATCGCCCGGACACCTGGCTGCAGTCCATTCTTGTTGCGTCGCAAACACCGATACTTTGGGACACGCCGGATGGCGTGTAACACATTTACCCACATCGTCGGTGATCCCCGTGCTTCGCAGGGCGTCCGGATCGCGATAGCCACCCACACACACTCCCGCAAAGGTATTGCGGAATGCTTCAGGAGTCTGCGCTCCTTGCGGATGATTCATGGTGTAATAATCATTCGCTTCTTTGCAGTACGCAAAGTCGATGGTGGGACGAATGTTATTAGGGCACTGGTCACTCGGGATATTCCAATCTTTGCTGCACTGATCGCCCACTGAGAGTGGTACATATCCTTCTTTTTCGCCACTGCCACGACAATCTTTGTCACCCTTGGCATGATCACATGACTGCCCACTGCGGATGCCGCCCTGGCAAGCAAATGCATACGTGATCCCTGGAGGAGACTGACACACACCAGACCCTTGATTACTCGGTTGACATGGACCAGGAGTATAGGTGGTGTCATAGCCTTGACCTCCAGCAGCCACACATGCCTGATACTTTACTTGGCGTTGTTGTATGGCCTCAGGCGTCAAAGCTGTCTCACCTAAAATGGATCCGCAAATAACATCTGGGTTATTCACTCGTCGGTTCTCATATTGATACTGCAACGCAGTCCGCTCCCGACACGCAGTATACTCTGCATCATAGGCAGTGTTTTGTAATGCTGCACAATTGTAGGTCACGGCCACTTCTTGCTGATGACACGTCGGGTCAGAAGAACCCTCGCAGGCTTGACCCGCTCCGGCCACCGGCGCATCTGGCGTCATTACCTTTTCACACAAAATAGGATCTTGGGGGCAATCAGAATCTTCCACACAAGCAATCGCATTACCGGTGAATTGCTGCGCAGTCGGTACACAATTCCCATACGGACATTCGCCTGTTGTGATATTCGAATGATTTATCATAGGAACCGTACACGCTTGCCCTACACTCGTCCCTGCATCGCACGCATACTTGACCGACGAATTACTAGCAACAATGCTATTGCGACAAATTTTTTGTATAGGCTTGCAGCTCCCGCCCCATTCCCACGTACCATATTCTTTAGCAAACAAATGTTTCAACCGCGACGATGCATCAGAGCACTCTTCCAGCCCACCAGTGGGGTAATGGCGCGGGCTTTCGTTTGTACCTAAGAGCACCCCATGGAGCGCGCTAATTTGACACACCGGGTATCCATTTTGTTTATCGTTGGAACAGGCAAAGGGGTTACCGCCACGCGCTACTCCTGTATTGGTGGTGATCGGCAACGGAAAATCCAATTGCCAAGTTGATGGGTTGTCGGGATCGCCTACTGAAGGGGGCGTTACCGCGCCAAAGGGTTCGGCATCGCTGCCGTAGGCATACCCAAGCTCAGGGATAAATTTGAGACCGCCTTCCGTCAGCCGCGCTTGCCAGGCAAAATTCTCACCATCGGCCTGTACCACTTTAGCTAATTTTTGGCACACCGCGTGGATCTCTTCGGTAAATCCTTCCCCGCCGCTGGTTTGTGATGCAATACTCCACTGCGTGCCATTATACTCATACCAATTGCTTGGTTTGTTTGCCGAGTCGTGACTGGTAAACAATATGTCGCCCGATGCCTGACAGAATGTTTTAATAGTAATTTTTTTACGCCCGAATGCACCGAAAAAACTTAAATGCCCTTGTTGTTCGTGGGTCTGATACGTTGTATACCCATTTACTTTTGGTTCACTTTCACATTCACCACTGGTAAAATTCTCCGTAAATTTATGTGGGCCAAAAATCGCGGCAATAATATTAACAACATCGACAATAGTTCCTTTCCCGGCCAAGAGCGACCCGGCCGAGCCACCGCCGCCCGATAACCACCCTGTCCTTATAGTAATATTCCGACCGACTTCTGCGGGTGTCACCAAACGCGTTTCGACAACCTTCATCTCGGTACAATAATAGAGAGGGGATTTCCCTTTGTAATCAATTTCTGACTCACCGCGTTCATCACCATTGATAATGTCGACCGGGTACCATTGCAGACAAATCTCGGCGTTATTGGGGTCTTTCTGCATACAATATCCTTCAAGCCCGCGGAATCGTACGCCGGTCGAATTTTGGAATCGACAAGCGGGCGCATCGGCCGTGGCATACAAGCGACACGATCGAGTAATATTGGAGCTCGCGGTCGTGTTTAATACCGGTGTCATTTGGATATCATCAAAATACGTGCTGCCTTCGGCCTTGAGGAAATCGTTGACCGGTTGTTCAATATGATTGTAAAGACCGGCAAGCTTTAACTGCACATATTGGGCATTGGGACACGTCTTGAACGAGTAATTGAGTTGCTTCCAATCCAACCCCGCCTCAACGCGCAATTGACCAGGCGTGGGTATGGGTTGCGGACCGCCGCACAACGGCGCGTTGGTGATTTTATGCTGTTTACCGTCGAACTGCTCAATAATTACCTGTCCATACGCGGGGGGTTTCAAACTCGAGGTATTCACTGCCGCGCTCACCACATAGTCGGTATTGCCAAAAGCCAAAATGAGGCTTGTGACCGCGCGATTTTCGCCCCGAATGGCCATATAACTCAACCCGCTATGCGGTTGCACGCCTTCTTTTTGAATCGCTAATGGGTTATTAACAGCCTGGAAATACCCTTTGCTCCAGGCCGGTGCAAACACCGCTCCGGGCTTGGGGTCTTCGGTTTTCCAGCTGGATGGTTGCATGGTACCGGCCACTTCTTCAAAGCCTCCGTTTGAAATACGCAGCACATTACCCGTTTGCTGCATGGTGGCAACAGGGAACCACCCATAGTCGGAATAATTTTTTACCGCCGTACATCTCCCGCCCGCACCACAAACAGCATCCGGCGATGCGATACCCAGTTGACACTCTCCACCCGGGCGGGTGCCGCCCACGCAAAGGCTCTTGGATGTGAGCGAAAGCCCTAAGTCAACAACATCGTGAACGCCTGCGTTCGAAGCCGCTGCATAGGTGGGGGGCCATTGCCGACCCACTTTGGTAAACCCGGCTTCATCGCGCAATTTAACAATGCTCGCACTATCAACCACCTCGGCAGCGCGATCCTGGACCGCAAAATTGGTACATTCGCCATTTTGTCCAAATTGGGTGCAACGCGCAATATCAAAACACAAGTTTTGGGTGTTGCCGGTCGCGTCTTTAGTTTCTAGAGCACTACGGCAGGAAAGCCAGGCACCGCATTGGCGGTCTGGAATGGCTTTGACCAAATAATTACTATTGGATCGACAAACGCTATTCGCACTTTCGCCATCACCGCATGGGAATGGTGTTGCAAGGTTCGAAGTAATATCCCTATCCAATTGGTCTATTCCCGAACGATCGGCGTCGAACTTGAGTGCTTCAAACCCTTGGAGTGATTCGTTGGTGACCGGAATCAACGCAACATTGTCGATGAATGTTGGTGACGTTGCCTTCACAATACAATCAACGGCCGGGGTAGCAGCGGGCAGGATATTGAATTCAAAGAAAAATGGTACTTGATTGCCAGAAGAGAGGGTTGCTCCTACTATTTGCCCAAGTTTGGTAGTGGTGGCAATAGTATTCCCAGTCTTGAAGGATGCTCGTACCGTTGTAGAAGGATAAGCGCCAGAGATAACCGCGGGATCCGTGAGCACTAGAACCCCCTTGCAGCGCTGACCATCTTTTAATTCATCCGGGCATGTCTTACCAGCACTTATTATTGTGGTATAGTCGTTATTATCCTTGTCTTTTGAACACTGAATCGTAATGGCCGTTTCGCCAGTGGTACCCGTCGTACCCACCGCGGCCAACCGATACCGACCGGGCAACAGTTGTTCTACTTTTTGAGTTACGCTTTGTTTGGCAAAACGATTACCATCCTTCTGACTAAAATTCGCTAATTCTTTGGGATCCCAACCCGTTGGAGTTCCCACAGTAACGTCCACGATCAGCCCGTCTTGAGGGTACTGACACACCGTAAAGGAAAAACTCTTCCCACCGGGGCCGGTAAATGTTCTCTGTACATCAGAACTACCAGTAGGGCAATTATGGACCTGGTCCACGCCAAAAATACCGTACCGCTTGTCTTCGGTGTCGCCAGGAAGACATGTAAAATCGGCCGCCAATAGCTGATCCGAGGTGTTAACGTGTAAATCAGTCGCGGCCGCAGGGGTTGCCCAGGTGTGGATGTCGCTATTCCAACTCACAAAATTGGTGATACCACCAAGATGCGTCCCCGAGGGACAAACACTCCCATTGGCCGCGGGTTTGGATCGTGGCGCGTCCGGTACCTGCAGTTTCTTACTTGTTGTATTCGTTAGATCTTCAAATGTCCCATTGGTAATGATGTTAGTAACACCGTTAGCGGGAACAATTCCCCGCTTGTTCATGAGTACGCAGCCACTGTCGGTGTTGACGGAACCATTACACACATTGTTGGAAAGGGTATTTTCTATTGCATAGTACACGCCAGCTGGTCTAATGGTGGCGTTCTTGATATAGCTGTCAGCTGACACCGTGAGTACACACCCACGGGTGGTTGGATTCTCGCCCGAAGCATGCACGATAAATCGTCCGGTTACGATCCGTTCTTCAAATGTGGATGCATTGTCTGCTTTATCTTGAGCAGTTGTGGCATTAAACTCGGCAAACGGTTGCGGATGACCCTCGATTTTATGACCCTGATCTAATCCAATCTCCATGGAACTATCAGGCGACACCATACTAATTGAGGTTGTAGGAGCTGAGGTCGTAGAAGAACTATCAGGACCGCATTGTCCGACGGTTGCATGTAAAACCCCTTTGCCGCGGAGTTCGACCACATATAATCGATTGGGCTCGATCTTTACGTCTTGACTACCCGCGGTAACGCCACACACATTGCCAACCACGCCATAGCCCGTCACACCGTTCCAAAGGTCAGGCACACCAAAGCATGGTCGCTGGGTTGTCACCGATCGTACGGGGGTGGGGGGTGGGGCATCCGTAAGACTCTTGCGATATTCACATGCAGCGCTCAATCTTGCCATACCCATGGATGTCCCAGAATTATCAAATGACTCAACATTCACACCATCACTAAGATGACCAGTAATGCCACTTTGAGAACAATCCAATCCCGTGCCAGGAACATACACACCATAGCGCATATCTCCCGTCTGTTCACCGCGTAAACACGTAAAGTAATAAATGGAACGAATAGAGTCCGTAGGCTGAGTAGAAAACGTTTGAGCATCAACAAACGTATGCACAGTGCTGTGAGCAAGGATAACTTCAAACTCCTGCGCCTCCACATCCCGTGCAGGTGAAAATGGGGCGGTCTCACCAGATGTTCGAAACTCTTGCCGATTGAGTACTAGATGCGTACCCTTGGGACAAAACATACTGCCATCAGGTTTTTGTCTTTCGGGTATGACTGGTGGAGGCGTGTTGACCGGCGGTATTACGACATTAGCCGCATCTGCAATACTCTGCAGGTTCTGGATAAAGTTTTCGTTAAGCACAATGCCGGTTGAAATCGACGATCGACTGTCGATGAGCTCTGTGCACGAGTTGGTCGTTACCGGGCAACTCCCCGCCCACGACACTTTCTTCGTTGCCTCGGCGCTGACGCTCACGCGGTGGTACCCCGAGGGCATTACTTCGCCAGGTCTAAGATATTGTAAAGTTGCGGGGGTTGTACCACTACTCACAACTTCCAGAGCCGTCGGAGTTTCGATTGGACCATTCGAACCAATGGTCTTGGTTGTCACGGTTTCACAATACGTGTAAGGGTCGCCTGGATCCGATCGACGTTGATACCATCGTGGGCTGGTTTGCCCGGGTTCGATAAGGTAATCGCACACCGCTTCCCCAGGATCTTTAAACGCGCTCACGGTCGCGCCATTTTGGAACGCCTTACAACCCAATTGTTCTTCGCTGCACAGTGTTTGGGCATACGCATCGGGGTCATTAAGCACACTCCCATCGCGATATCCGGTGATCACCGTTGTGCGGTCATTAACTAATTGGAGTCCCGCATCGATACACCCCTTTGCCTCCTGCGGGCAGTAATTTTTGGGGTTATCAATAATGTAGGCAACTTCATCGGCAGCAACGCTCGTGGTCGATGGTTCGTCCCCGAGCGGCACCCTGATATTGGGTGATGTCGAATTATGTGTATCAATCATGGCTTGGCAACCGACGAATTCTTCTTTACAGAGATTGGTAAACGATTTGAGTGCCACGCGTTGCTGCGAGTGTTCAGATTCATATTGCCGGCAACCCACTTGCTTGGGGTCGCCAATGCCGTGACCAAGGGCATCCTTGGCATCATCGATGGCACAAGCTGCATTGGCGGGATCACTCGGACCACAGACCGTTTCCACCCCCGCCAAACATGCTGTGGGTAATTTCCCAGACCAGCTTCCGCTCTTTAAGAACAAATTGGACTGCTGGATGCGTAGGTTATCGATAAAAATCGTCGGTGGTTTTTCCCCACCCCCTCCTTGGGGGGATAGAACGACAACCGGATGTTTTGTGAGATCTAACGCTTGCGATATTGTAAGGGGACCCAACCGATATTCTCGCCATGTGGTACCAATCTCACTGGCATGATCGCTAAATACGTATGTATGATCGTCATCCTTCACCTCTATGGCAAGAACAATCGGGGATGACACGACGGCGACGGGCTTTGCCGCATGGACAGTGTTTAACCACTTTGGCAGATGCATTGCTAATTTCTGACTACCAGACTTTGCGGAAGATGCGACGGTCGCAACAGGAGCCTGCGCCCAAAAACTCACCATGTATTGCTTGTCTTTCTCAAACGGTATCGACAATGTTGGGGGGACGGTGGTGTCTCGCAGTAAACTCAACGATGTAGTGTTGCGTAATTGCATCATCGCGCCCTTATTGAGAGTACCATTTGTTAACCATGTCCATGTCGTTCCCTCGCCACTCCACCGTGTGCGCGCATCATCGTCATCAAAGCGTTCATCTAAAAGTATCCGGAGATTACCCGAAGACGATGCTTGGTATTCGCGACAGCTGGCCGCCAAGGGTTTGCACGTTGGCGAGTCGGTATTAAGGAGATTATACGTACACCCGCTTTCTTCATTCCACTTCCCTTTCGTACGTTCGCAATCTTTGGCCTGAATTTCTTTCGACAGTGCTGCTAACTTTGTTCGACGATACGGGTGGCATTGGTCTGACACCGCAATGGTTTGGCTAAATAACGCTGTATATTTTTTATGGTCTAATCCAATAAATTCTCGACAATCTGGAGTTGACCCCAACGTACAACTGGCCGACGCGGTACAAACTCCGCTTCCATTCACCGCTGTGCACGGCGGAGTACCCGCGGCCGAAGTAAACAGTTTGAGTTCATGGCTGGTGATCTGATACCCGGTAATGCCTGTGTCATGTTCAATGAGATACACCGCGCTATCATCGTGTGATTTTTGGCAATATCGAATACCACTAAAGTATTCTTTAATCTCACCACCACGGGCAATTTCGTCGACATTGGTAAACTCATCGCACCCCACTTGGTCAGCCGCGCACTCTTCACCCTTGTCGGGGATCATATCAATCGCTTCGCGAGTATTGACCTGTAGAGCGGAAAGATCACTGGCGTTATTGCCTGCGTACGTTGCTTCAAACGCCGTTGGCATTTGTCGGTATCGATCAAGGCCCACGCACGCCCCGTTACACTGGTCGGCAATACCCACTACAGCGGGCACCACAAGATCATCACCCTTTTGAGTCGGCGTATATCGATCACAGCCGACGGCATTGGCATTACAACGAAGATTGGCATTGTCCTTCAGGTATAACGCTTTGGTGGAATACCCCTGCCCTACGCTCTCATACGATCCAAGTCCACTCCTATCCTTCTCTTGCGCTTGAGTAATCAACCAATTAACTTCGCCGAGGATGGTGGCGTCTTTCTCTGGTGTTGTGACCGTGCGAGAACCATCATTCTGGAGGGGTTGATCGTTACGACGCGGGCTCAAATACTGGCTACAACCAATATGTTCAACATCACACGAGAGCGTGTTACGATTAAAATAGATCGCCTGGCTACCTTTCCATACCTCATCGATCAGGCGAACCTTCTTGTTATCAGGGATCGATATGGCCTGGCAGCCAATGCTCTTCGGGGAAACACACGAGTCAAAATCTAAGGTATTCTTAAGATAGTTTACCTCTTCGCCGCTGGAAGAAAGATATGTTTGACAGGTATTAAACACAGGGTCACACGCTTGACCGTTTAATTGCCAAATACGCCGCTCTTGGCTGCAGTACCCAAAATACTTACATTGCCCGTCGGCACCCTTCACCAAACATGTTTGAGGATCAGCGCAATACTCTTGAGAGCGCATAATACTGCGCGCGGGCGGCGTGTCACCAGGGTCACTAAAATCGCCATTACCATTACTGTCAATGCCGTCGGTAATATCGTCTTGAACAAAATTCGGACCGGGCCCAGAACGCCGACAAAAAATTTCGGGGCTCACCAGCACCCAATTCGGATCAACAAGACCCAGAAATGGTGATGCCTGAACACTAAACCCATCCAACACCTCGCCGAGAGTTTTTGTATCGTGTGCCTTAATATATTGTGCCGCTAATTCCCAACCAATGGGGACCACGCGGTACGTACGCAAAATCACCAAGCTCCGATAGGGGTAGCCCTCACGATAGTTTGGCTCAAGCCCATCGGAACGGAACCCAAACACGGCGTCGCGCTTTAACAGCCCCTTCTCGATCGCCTGCCGTACGGTCACTCCATCTTGAACGGCGGTAAGAAAATTTTCATCAATAACACAGTTGGTCGGCCCGGGGCGATTTGGATCGGGACAATCCGAAAATTCATTTAAAATATTAGCGATACCAACGGGTTCAAAAATCGGCCGAACAACATTGGCGTTGACGGCATCACCGGCGCTGGTAGAAAACTGCGTGGCTAAAATCACCTGGTTATTGGGAAATATTGTAGGATTATCAATACCATTACCAATCGATCCGCCGCCACCGCTATGAGAGCCGATACCACTTAATAAATCGTTCAGCTTCCCTGAAATAATCCCTTGCAGTGGATCCCAAAAACCGCCACTACCACCACTGCCACCCGAACGTCCCTGCGTAAAGGCAGAAAGGAATGAGCCAAAGTCAGAATTACCACCACTAATCTTTCCAATAATCCCACTCATGATTCCTTGAGCTCCTCCCGAAAAACCACCACTGCCAAACTTACCACCCGTGGCTTGGCTCGTTAACCGATTCGCCGATCCCAGCAGTTGGGATAAAATTCCATCTTTAAATCGTTTCCCAACGCCTCCGGTGTCAGAGCTTTGTCGCTGAATATCGGTCGATTCGGGGCGTGCGAGAGTAAGTGCCGTTTCTTTGGCATTCTCCGGGGTTGCAATAGGATCCTTAGAGATCTTCTTGCTAACGGGATCCCGAGCAGAACTTTCATAACTGCCAAAGGCCGCGATTTCGGTGCGTTTATCCAGCTCTGCTCGTTGCCGGGCACTATCAATAACAAGAGGGCCAATCGCCAATTTCATATAATCGCCAATAATGCCACTGGAAGCTGCTTTCTTCTGTGCGGCGTCGGTGATTTGCTTCAATGCTTTTTCAGTCGCACTCTGGGCCGCAGCATCTCCGGCTTTTTTCACACGCGTTGCGGTGTCTTCCTGCACAACACTGGTAGCAGCCGTCTGGCGGCGAGCATTGGCGGATTCACTATTCGATCGTTGTTGCTCGCGCTCTGCTTTGCCAGCCTCTTCTTTTTTAAGGCGTAGGGCTCGTTTGGCGGCAGAGTCGTTTTCTTTGTCCGCCACAGTCACCTTTTGCGTCGGGCCTTTGCCACTACTACTGGATGACTTCGATTTACTCGAGATCCCTCCAATAAATGCTCCCAAAAAATCCATTAAATCCTGATTGCCCGATCCAGAAGATGATGTACCGCCCGGGAACGCAGTCGTCGCCTGCAAAAACGGTAACGACCCCGAAAGGACGGTGACAACAATCAATACTCCGACCAATACTTGCCCCCACTGTGGAAAATTTTTCATAGGAGAGAATATGCTACTTCTTCACTTTTACGCTGCCCAAAAACTCTTTATACAAACTCAAGAGATCGTTATCACTGAGCGACTCAAGAATGGACGGTGTAATGCCCTGGGCCACGAGCATTGTGCGGAGGGTCTTCGGGTCCATTGTTGGTTGTGTGTTGGTCGAAGAAGGGATGCCGCCAAATACGGATTCGAGAATTTTTTGAGACTGATCATTAGATTGCCCACTTGTCGCATTGCTCGAGACAGGGACTTGAGGGGCTTGAGCGACAGGATGAATGGATGTTGAAAATGTTTTATACAATGATCGAGATGAAACAACAATCACAACAAGCGCTCCGGCGATGAGTAGCACGCTGAACGCTATGTTTAACCCTCGTCGGGAATGCTTAGGCATACAGGCCCCTTCCCTATTCTAGAATAAACTAGGCATGCAAATCTCCGTATTGTTGGTTTCGGAGTATGCGACATAATTCGCAGTATTTTGAGATATGCACAGGATATATTTTACCAGAAAACGATCAAAAATAAAAGGAAGCGAGAGTACCCGCCGGACAAATTCTGTCGGCTGCGGAACTCGCATTCCTTGTATCGGGAACCGGTATTGATCTGGCCAACCCTTACAGGCACCAGATCAATACCTTGCTCAAACAGTCCTCGCTCGGACAGAATTTGTCCGGCGGGTACTCTCTAGACAAAAGAAGAGTGAACGCCACTGTTCATTACTTAAATCTTGGGGTCGAACAGTAGATTGAATATGTTCCTTAGTGAATATGGATGGCCAATCAGCGGCCTGGTAAGCTATTTTAAGATTTGAGAGCAAAAATTTGCGCCGATGACGGAAGCAGTTTTTTAAGAATTGTCCAAATTCAACCGGAACGCGATATTTTGGCAAAAACATAACCACCGCGCTTTGGACTTTGGGGGGTGGGGTAAATGCGCTCGAAGGAACGGTCCGAATAATCTTAATACTAAAGCTTTCCTGCATGATGACGGAAAGCGCGCCCCGGTCGGAGGATGCGGGACCGGCGAGCAACCGTCGTGCAACATCATCTTGGATCATGAGGATCGCTTGAGTGGGAGCGGGGCTTGTAAGAAATTTTTCCAGGAGTGGTGTCGTAATGCTATACGGAATATTGGCAATCACGCGGAACTGTTTATCGATAAGTCCTGAATCCACCCAATCCACCCGTATCGCATCGCCCCTTACGAGTGTAAAACGATCCGTTGCATCAAATGATTGGTGGAGCGGTACCTCAAAGCGAGGATCGCGTTCAATAGCAATCACTTGTGCCCCAGCAGCAAGGAGTGCGTCGGTAAGTACCCCCGGGCCAGGGCCGATTTCCAAAACTACCTCATTAAGCGTGATGTCTGCGAAGGCAATAATCGACTCAATCACCGTCTGGTCGTTTAAAAAATGTTGTCCCCAATGGCGGTCAGGACGAGGTCGCATCATAAAATTTACTCAAATGTTACTTGGGTCCCCTTTTGAACAATGCTCCACCACACCCGCCCAGGCTTTATTGCTAACGGGTCTCCATCGACTGTTTGAAGGGTGGTCCGCGCGTTAGCACTATGACGAACCCATTGTCCCAGTTCAACGGAACCATGGCTCATGACCATCACCTCCCCCGTACCGTTGAGCCGAATGTCTCTTCTACCCACGCGGTCGAGCACTTGAATGTCGGTAAACTGTATCACAATCGTCGATGTGGTCAGTTCCACGCCCGAAGGAGACTTCCACGCATTCCCCTGTTCGTCCACACGATGAAAGAGGTCGTCGCTGGGAACATAGCTCCATCGGGCCTGGTAGGGCTTTGGATAGCCAATCACCAACTGCTTATTTGATCCCCTGTCCACAATCGGTGCCTGATCCTTCCAAACAAGCGGCACAAGCGATGGGGTACGTGATTCTAGCACTGGGTGTTCCCGAAGCCGACTCATTGCTGTAAAAAGATTGTGAGGCCCTTTGCGGGTTGGATCTCTCCAAAAATAGGGCGTCTGCGAAAATTCATTGATCGACGGATAGTCTTTGGGGAATCGTCCCTCCAATGCTAATGCATCGGGACTGCCCCCGCTGTGGACAACCACCGCCCCCAGCGACCGTGCAATCTCTGCCATATAGGGACGCAACGACCGCACCGGACCAATTTGGGGTACTGGATCAGCAGTAGCTGATGCGGCAAATATCCCAAGCCATCGGGTAATCGTGGACTCGGCCGGGAATTCGTACACCCAAAGCGCCCGATCCACGCCCAGTTGAGGACGTGCATCTTCACTATTATCAATAGAAATGGCCACAAGACTCGGATTCTCTTCTTCGAGGGAAGCCACAACCATATCGTCCAGTGTGCGATGAAATACACTGGCATTATTGAGCGCAACAACATCACTCTTCGGGAGAGGTATCGAAACAGAGAGTGTCGGAGCTCGTTGCGGTGATTGATAATGGATTACGAAAACGGCAACAAGCGACCCAATACCGAGGATGCCAACAAGACTCATGGTAAATCGAAACACCCCCGGTCCTCTCCGTCCGTCCGCCAGTTGGCGGAGCGGAGCGGACGAACGGGGGCGTTCTACTGTTTCTTGAATGGATTCTTCCAACAAGGGCACTTCCTCAACAATGGGGATGTGGACAACCACGGTCTTTTTTTGACGTGGTCGGGCACGAGCCAATGTTTTATGAAGCGTCTGCGGAGTCTGTGGCAGCTTCTTCATCTTTACCCTTCTTAAGGACTTCAACGCTTTCTACGCCCTGAGATTCCGTTGGTGTTTCAAGCGCCTTTAGATCTTCTTCGGATCGAGGAGGTTGAACGGTCGCGACAACTTCATCGGGAGAGGTCTTTACGGTAATCGTCGAAGGAACTTTAATATCTTTTACCAATACAACATCGTCGTATGTTTTAAGACCAGACAAATCAACATGAAGTTCATGCACCAAATTTGCGGGCAAACATTCCACCTCGAGGTGATCAATGCTTTTAACAAGTATCCCTCCCAATTCTTTGACTGCTGGAGCGATTCCATCAAACTCCAGCGGCACTTCTGTTGTAATGGTTTCATTCAGATTCACTTTGTAAAAATCGACGTGTACGAGTGCATCGCTGATCGGATCCTTCTGGACATTTTGAATGATGACCGACATCCCCGCCGCTTGATCTGGGAGCGCGAGGGACACCAAGCTGCTATTACCGGCCTGCTTTAACACTTTGATAAATGCCGGCGTTTCAACTTGTACGTTCATGGGGTCCGTTCCATAGCCATAAATCACAGCCGGTAAATGACCTTGCGTGCGAAGTTGTTTCACGGCTTTACCCACAATAGTACGAATATTCACTTGCAGCTCGAGCATAACGTTTTTTATTAATTTACTTTTTTATTAATTTATTTCGCAACGATAATAAATCAATAAATTATTAAACGAATAAATTAAGTTGTCTTCTGTTGTTTAAAATATTCATGGATATTGAGGACATCGTCACACGTCACGCGCTCAGATCCCCGAAATCGCATCACATCATCCGCCGAAAGATCGGTCACCATCCCGACCGATGCCACACCCCCTTGGTGGTTTGTAACAAGTACAATAATTGAACTTCGGCACCGACGGCATTGAACGTGGATAAGGTGTGCATCGTCTCGTTGCTCCAAGATCTTGGCTTCCATCGGATTATAATGGGTCTCACACAGCGGGCAATAGCTGATGAGTTTGAGTGAATCCTGCTGGAAAAATGGAGAGAACGGTTGGCGACTTGCCATAGGACAGAATAGATGAAAAGGTCGCTCCTTGTCAATAGTATGACACGATCGAGCAAGATAAGTAAAGTGTGAGCTTGCTCGTTGCCTACTGATACTTCCGCGCCCATCCACTCCGCGTTGATTCTACGATAATTGACTGTACGATCATGAGCGCAAACGCCGTTGCAATCATCGAAGACCCTCCGTAACTCACCAGTGGCAACGCAAGCCCCGTAATCGGGAAGAGGCCAATGTTCATCCCGACGGTAATGATCACCTCAACAAAAAAAAGTATCGTAAAACCAATTAACGAAAACAGCGCAAAGTCATCTTCTACAACACTACTCCAGTACAACATCCGCTTGAGTATGATCCCCCAGAGTATGAGTACGAGGAGAGCCCCCACAAATCCTAACTCTTCGGCGATCACCGCATACAAAAAGTCGGTTTGCCGTTCTGGCAAGAATTGAAGCTGGCTTTGTGAGCCTGCGCCAAGGCCCTTGCCAAAGACCCCACCACTACCAACAGCAATAATCGCCTGACGAATTTGATATCCTCGTCCCAAGGGGTCAAGGCTGGGATTTAAAAAAACACGCAACCGATCGCGTTGATAGGGTGCAAACACTTGCCACAACACGAGGGACGCAAGCACCGTGAGTACGAGCATACTCATTAGATGCGAACGTTTCAGTCCAATGGTGAGTAGCATCACGACCCACACAAGCAAAAAAATAAAAAAACTCCCAAAGTCTGGTTCGAGCAACACGAGTATTCCCACCACCATCACTGCTGATGCTGTCACGACCAAGGCACGCAACTCTTTCAACCGCCGAGCCCAACGTTTGAGGATGCTCGCAAAAAACAAAACAAAGCCTATTTTTGCAAATTCCACCGGTTGAAGACTTGCCACTCCCAACACAAACCACCCCTTACTTCCCCGCACAACGCTGCCAATCAGTAACACCGCCCCTAAGAGAATGATTGAAACAATGAAGGCGGGCATACTCCATTGTTCGAGCGTTCGCATGTCAATAAAGGCAGCACCAACGACGATGATCGCAACCGCACCCAACGAGTAGAGCATTTGCCGAGAAAACCGCTGGAATATCAATGGGTCGCCCCCCGTCGCTAGAGTACCGCCGCCTCTACTCATACTCCAAAGCATGAGGCACCCAATCGCCATCAACAAGAAGACGCTGGCCAGGATCCACCAATCAAAATGTTTTAATCGCTGTGATGCCCAAGACATATGATTTAACAAAATCATGCCGCGCACTGTCCTTTGAAGCGCGGCCTGTTATCGCCCCGCATCCATAGCCTGGGGTACAAAATAATGCATGGCATCGGTTAAATCAACAAGCGGGTCGATGTGATATTGGGCATACCCCGCAATGGGGTGATCTACCCGTACCGTTAGGAGCCGATGCGCTTGTGAATCCAACGATTCAATCGGGATCACCGCAGAGCCGGTCACCCGCCGGCCTTCTTCCCACCGCAGCAGAAGCAGAATATCTCGGTACCCAAGCGATCCCGAATTCTGTATATCAACCACGACCACCGGGTCTTTCGCATCGGTTGATGCCTTAGTCGATACAATGTGGATGGGTGATTCTCGGACACGAGCGTAGGCGGCAACGGTATCAATCTGCTGCCAAACCACATCGTCGACAATCAACTGGACAATACTCCCCGGCGCAGAAACATTACCAACGATCACCGGTTGCGTCGCGTTGGGAAGAATAGTCACCCACTGGCCTTCGGTGACCACTGTATCCGAACTGAATCGCACCAAGGCACGCGCTATCCATTCGGCATTACTATTAGTGAGCTCTCCGATCCACTGCATTTTAGAGGCACCAGGGATCACTTCCACCGAGCCGACGGTCAGAGGCGTTGGGGTAAAGTCCGCACGCGTCCACGCCCAACCCGACGTAAGGAGATTTGTATGGAGTGCTAGCGGAGCTGCACGGACATTGCGTAGTGATCCAATGGCTCCACCCAGCGCAATGCCTTGCCACACCAATAGCATACTAAAAAACAAGAAGGCTGCTCCCAATGATATCGGGGCAAATCGCGGTCCATATTTTAGAACGAACGCTGCCCATCGAAGAGAGTTACTATCTTCCATATCCATCACTCATAGCGAGATAACAATATATCGATTCTACCATTGAATACGCTGACGAACAAATGCTTGATCAATACCCTAATCCATGGGATAATGCCGTCAACGTCGTTTAATACTTTATTAGTTTATTGGTTTATTATTTTATCGCACCCCACCTCAACCAGAGTGGTCGCAATTAAGTAATAAATCAATAAATCAATAAATTTTTCGTTATGCCAAAACGATCCGACTATACCGCTGATTCCATTACCGTCCTTGAAGGCCTCGAACCGGTGCGAAAACGCCCCGGCATGTATATTGGCTCCACGGGTCCGGAAGGGCTCCACCACCTCATCTGGGAAGTCGTCGACAACTCCATCGACGAAGCCATGGCCGGGTTTTGTAAAAACATTACTGTGGTATTACAGTCCGATGGCAGTGTGCGCGTACAAGACGACGGCCGCGGTATCCCCGTTGACATGAACAAACAATACAAAAAATCGGGGTTGGAACTGGCGCTCACCAAGCTCCATGCCGGAGGAAAATTTGACCATAACACCTATAAAGTATCAGGCGGGCTCCATGGCGTTGGTATTTCGGTGGTGAACGCGCTTTCGACCTCGCTGATTGCCGAAGTCTATCGCGATGGTGGAATTTGGACACAAGAATACTCCGAGGGCATAGCCAAAAATAAACTCAAGAACATTGGCAATACTAAAAAAAATGGGACGGTTATCACATTTAAACCAGACCCCACTATTTTTTCGGAAATTGCGTTCTCCTGGGACACGATTATTTCCCATCTTCGACAACAATCGTATCTGACGCATGGGATTGCAATGCGCATTGAAGACCACCGCGATAAGAACCATAAACGCCGCTATGGGTTTATGTTTGAAGGCGGGGTGGCTTCGTATGTCCGACACTTAAACCTCCACAAAGTCGCACAACAACCCACCCCGTTTTATGTTTCAAAACAGGCCCCCGAGGCCCATGTTGAAATATCATTCCAGTATACCGACGAATACAAAGAGCATGTGCTGGCATTTGCCAATAATATTTATAACCCCGAAGGCGGTAGCCATGTGGCAGGTTTCCGAACGGCACTGACACGATCCTTAAACCAATACGCTCGCACCAAAAACTATCTCAAAGAAAAAGATGAAAATTTAACGGGCGATGATGTTCGTGAGGGCCTTACCGCCATTATTAGCGTAAAGGTGGCTGACCCTCAATTTGAAGGCCAAACCAAATCAAAACTGGGCAACCCCGAAGTGCGTACAGCGGTTGAAAGTGTTTTTGGTGAAGCGCTCGGCATGTTTTTGGAAGAACAACCCAAAGCCGCTGAAGCGATTGTGGAAAAATGCCTGTTGACCTCACGGGCTCGCCTCGCGGCCAAAGCGGCTCGTGAAACCGTATTGCGTAAAGGGGTCCTCGAGGGCCTTACCTTACCAGGAAAACTCGCCGATTGTACCAGCCGCGACCCGCAATACAGCGAACTGTATATTGTAGAGGGAGACAGCGCCGGTGGTTGTTTTTCGGGAGAGACAACGGTCGCACTCGCTGATGGCCGTGATATTAGTTTTATAGAACTATTCGAAGAAACAAAACGGGGCATCAGAAACTTTTGCTATACAACAAAACAAGACGGCTCGATCGGGATTGAAGAAATCAAGAATCCAAGACTAACAAAACGAGACGCAACGGTTATTAAAATCGTTCTGGATAATGATGAAGAAATCGTTTGCACGCCGGATCATCTCTTCATGACCCGTGATGGTTCCTATAAACAGGCAGTGGATCTCATCCCTTCCGATTCCCTCATGCCGTTAAGACGGCAAACTTCTCGGATCGGTAACAGGATAACAATTAAGGGCTATGAAATGACCTACGACAATCGAGATCATCGATGGATCTTCACCCACATGCTTTCTGACCAGTGGAATCTTAAACACGATGTCTATCCGATAGCGCAAGGCGTGCATCGGCATCATGCCGACTTTAACAAGCGAAATAATAACCCCACCAACATCGTTCGACTGACGACCCAGGGGCATCTCCAACTTCACCGCGATCATGTTGGTAGAACTCTCCATCGAGAGGACGTCAAAGAAAAAGCTTGGTTAACTCACCGCACTGATGAGTTTCGGAAAAAAATGAGTGAACGCATGAAAGAACCCGCAACCAAAAAAATCTTGAGCCAACAAGCAAAAAAACAATGGCAAAACCCGGCATACAAAGAATTCATGAAGACAAAATCTCTTGAGTTCTATAACCATAACGAAGAGTATCGACAAGCCACGCTCAAACGCCTTAACCAGGAGCAAAAAAAATATTGGAGTACCCCAACAAACAAAGATGCTCAATCGAAACGAGTTAAAAACTTCTTCCAGAAGAATCCTGAACGGAAAATAGAACTTTCGCAAGCGGCGCAGCAAGAATGGAGTGATCCTCGGCTCTTGCAATGGAGAAGCGCAAAAACGAAAGAGCAATGGACTCCGGAATTTCGTGCACAACGAAAGAAGACCTATAACATTACATACTTCAATAAAACCATTACACAACTACGCTCAATCTATGACGAATGTCGTGCTGTCAACGTAGAACGATATAATGAGGTTCGGAAAGAAAAAAATGACAAAACCTTATTACGATTTGAAACCTTTGTACAACGGTATTTTTCCGGTGATATCCAATCTGCCGAAACCGCTGTTGCAAACTACAACCATAAGATCGTCAGTATTACGAGACTGAACGAAACAATGGATGTCTACGATATTGAGGTTCCTCATACTCATAATTTCGCCCTGGCTAGTGGAGTATTCGTTCACAATAGCGCTAAACAAGGTCGTAATCGTCACTTCCAGGCGGTACTTCCCCTCCGTGGGAAGATTCTCAATGTTGAAAGAGCACGCATTGATAAAATCTTAGCCAATAACGAAATTAAAAATCTTATCATCGCCCTGGGGACCAACATTGGCGAACAATTTGATATTACAGAACTTCGATACCACCGCGTTATCATCATGACCGATGCTGATGTTGATGGGGCCCACATCCGCACACTTTTACTCACGTTGTTTTGGCGGTACTTTGCCCCCGTTATTACGGCCGGGCACCTCTACATTGCCCATCCCCCACTCTATCGGTTGAGCCGCGGCAAAGAAGTGCGGTATTCGTACTCCGAAGAAGAAAAACTCGCACTATTGCTCGAATTACAGAACGCCAAGTCGAAAACTGCCAAAACGAAAGAACTCAAAAACGAAGAAACGGAAGAATTCTCCACCGTCGAAACAACGCCCGAGAATGCGCTTGAGGCCGAAATTGATGCCGGAGTAAGCAATGTCAGCGGTGTGACCATCCAACGCTATAAAGGGTTGGGAGAAATGAACCCCGAACAGCTCTGGAACACCACGATGGATCCTGCGCACCGCATGATGCGACTTGTCACCATTGAAGACGCTGAAAAAGCCGACAATATGTTCGAGGTGCTCATGGGAGCTGAAGTCGCCCCCCGAAAACACTTTATTCAGGTGCATGCCAAGACCGTGAAGAACTTAGACATCTAACATAACGGGGCTCCGCTCCCCTCTCTTGACTACGCCCAAAAAAGGGGGTATATTGTGGTTAATTCCCAATCCCCGAACCGGGGATTTTAAAAACCTTCGATTATGCCCAATACTGATCCGAAAATCGCACAAAACGCCCTTAGCCACTACCTTAAAGGCGTGCGATCAGAATTATCCCATATCGTTTGGCCAACCCGCCAAGAGGCTATCAAACTGACGTCGCTCGTGATTGGTGGTAGCGCAGGAATCGGAATATTATTGGCACTTTTTGATTTACTTTCCGATAAAGGATTACAATATTTGTTGACATTACGCTAACGTGTGCCTAAGCAAATACTTTCACAAGGACGACGATGGTACGTTCTCCATACGTACTCTGGATACGAAGAAAACGTTGAGAGGAATCTCAAGCAACGGATCGAATCCATGGACATGGAGGATAAGATCTTCAACGTCCTTGTCCCGAAAGAAAAACGTATTAAGATTAAAAATGGAAAACGGAAGGTTATTGAAGAAAAAATCTTCCCGGGCTATGTGCTGGTCGAAATGGTTGTTACGGATGATTCGTGGTACGTGGTTCGCAACACCCCGAATGTCACCGGGTTTATCGGTGCCGGCACCACGCCGATACCAATTTCCGAAGAAGAAGTACGGGTGTTGCAAAAACGAATGGGCGTGGAAGAACCAAAATACGATATCGACGTAACGATCGGAACGCCGGTAAAAATTGTTGATGGTCCCATGAAGAATTTTGAAGGAAAGGTTGCCGAAGTTGACCATGCACGAGGAAAGGTCAAGATCATGATTTCGATGTTCGACCGCGAAACCCCGGTGGAACTCGACTTTTTACAGATTAAAAAGATTTAAGTATGGCCAAGAAAATTAAAACAACCATCAAACTCCAAATTCCGGCTGGACAAGCAAATCCCGCCCCTCCGATTGGACCCGCATTGGGTCAGCATGGTCTGAATATCGCCGAATTCTGTAAACGATTTAACGATCAAACCAAATCGCAAATGGGCGATGTGCTCCCGGTCGTGATCACCGTGTTTGAAGACCGCACCTACGACTTTATTACCAAAACTCCTCCTGCAGCAGAACTGATAAAAAAAACATTGGGCCTGACAAAAGGCTCCGGTAAGCCCATCAAAGAAAAGGTGGGTAAAATTACCCACAAACAATTGGAAGAAATCGCCAAAAAGAAACTTCCCGACCTTAACACCACAAAATTGGAAAGTGCCATCCACATGATGGAGGGTACGGCCAAAAGTATGGGGGTTGAAATCGTTGATTGATGTTAATACCCGTTCGTTATGCCAAGCGCTCGCTTTCAAAAAAAACAAGCACTCGTGGACCCCAAGAAAACCTATTCGTATGAAGAGGCGGTGGGGCTTGTAAAACAAACATCGACCGCAAGATTCGATGCAACCGTAGAAGCGCATATTCATCTCGGTATCGATCCTTCAAAATCCGACCAACAGGTTCGTGGGAGCGTCATGCTTCCGCATGGTTCAGGCAAAGTCAAAAAAATTATGGTCTTTGCCGAAAGCGCCAAACAAGAGGAGGCTCGTAATGCGGGCGCCAGTATTGTGGGAGGTGAAGAACTTATCGCAGAAATCAAAACAACGGGCAAATGCGACGCCGACGTTACTCTTGCAACTCCCGCCATGATGCCGAAGCTTGCAGGGGTCGCTAAAATCTTGGGTCCTAAGGGATTAATGCCCACACCCAAAAACCAGACGATCACCACCAACATTACTGCTTCAATATCAGAACTCAACCGCGGCAAGATGAATATTAAAAACGACCAAACCGGCAATATCCACGTCCCCATTGGCAAGGTCTCATGGGATGCCGCGAAACTCGCCGAAAACGCTAAGGAACTCCTCGTTGTTATCTCAAAACTTAAACCCGCCTCTGCAAAGGGTACATTTATCGAGTCTGTCACACTGACGTCGACGATGGGCCCGGCAATCAAAATTGCCTCATAGTGCCTCGCTATGGGAGTTCATTTCCGTCCAACGTGGGATCATTACTTCATGGCGATCGCGCGTATTATTGCAACGCGCAGTTCGTGTGATCGGTTGCACTCCGGGGCGGTACTTGTGAAGAACAATCGGATCATTGCAACCGGATACAATGGATCGCCGCCCGGGCTCCCGCAATGCGATGGACCCGCTGGTCACCTCCTCGAAGAAGGTCATTGTGTACGGACCGTCCATGGCGAGCATAATGCTATCTTACAAGCAGCAAGACTCCCCGGTTCCACCACCGAAGGGAGTATTCTGTATACCCTGTATAACCCCTGCATTCATTGTGCAAAGTACGTGGTCGCTGCGGGCGTACGCAGGGTCGTGATTGGAAAGATATATCGTGGCCAAGCGGCCCTTGAATACTTGAAGACCGCCGGCATTGAGGTGGAAATGTACCACGAAGATCCCGCCTGGAACGCCCTCGTACGCACTATTTTTACAGACGAAATAAAAGAAGTGCACGCCAAAGAAGGTGATGTAACATTGGTATGAAAATCATTCTCGGATTTGTCGGAGAACTTGCCAGTGGTAAAGGAACGGCGTGCCGATACCTCCATGAGACACACCATGCGCCATCGTATCGTTTTTCAAATATCCTCCGCGATCTCCTCAACCGGTTGAGTCTCGATATCACCCGAGAGCATCAGCAGCGGATGTCTCAAGTCCTCCGAGAACATTTTGGGCAAGATACCTTGGCACGCGTCATTGCCGCGGATGTCAACAACGATACCTCGCCACTGCTAACCGTGGACGGTGTTCGTCGGCTTCCGGATCTCGTTTTCCTCAAAGAAATTCCTGGTTTTTATCTGGTGTCGATTACGGCCGATCCCCTCACCCGATACCAACGGCTCCTCAAACGCGGCGAAAACAGCGATGACACCACCAAAACATTTGAACAATTTCAAAAGGATTCCCAGGCAGAAGCAGAACTTCAAATTCAGGAAGCGGCCGCAACTGCGAAATTTACAATCAATAACAATGGCACGCTCGAAGAGCTCCACAAGCAACTCGACGATATCCTTACCCGCATCAATCCATAGTATCTCGTATGCATGTACGGATCAAACGTATCGATTCAACACTGCCACTGCCCGAGTACCATACTGGTGGCGCAGTGGCATTTGATTTTTACTGTAGAAAAGAGATAATCATTAAGTCCAACACCGTTGAGCTCGTGCCGGCCAATGTTATCATTGAAGTGCCAAAGGGGATGATGCTGATGATCACATCCCGATCCAGCACCCCCAAACGGACAGGGCTTATGGTCGCTAATGGCGTTGGCACCATTGACCAAGATTATTGCGGGGAAACGGATGAATTACAGATCCCGATGTATAATACGCGCCAAACTCCAGTGACCGTCGAGCGAGGGGAACGCATTGCCCAAGGAGTATTCTTACCGATTGAGCACGCCGAGTTTGAAGAAGTGGAACAGATGAGTAACCCCTCAAGGGGAGGGTTTGGAACAACAGGAACAACAATATAAATTTTCGTTATGCCATCCCAACGCCAAATCTTCTCCATCGCTGGCCTCCCCCCCGAAGTCCTAGCGGTCGCCATGGCAAAATATAGCCGATCTGTTCACTCGATCACTGAAACCATCGACGAACTTACCGAAGAAAAAAGTGCGGAGTTCCACGAAAAATGGGTACTGGGGTATGGTGATGCATCGGTGGCCGACATGGCGGTAATCCCCATGGCTTTGGAAAACGTCTCGATCCTTGCAAGTAAAGCAATCGAAGACAATCGGATGGCATCGTATCAAGAAAAATCAACGCGGTATGTTCCTTTTAATATCGATCGATTTTATATTCCGGAAGAACTAATTGATGAAGCGGACAAGGCCCTGTATCAAGAAGGGATTCAGGATTTGATGAATGGTTACTTGAGCCTCACCGATCAGATGGTGGAGTACTACACAAAAACCTATCCCAAGCCCGCAGACATGAAGGATAAACCCTACGCCAATAAATGTCGAGCTCGCTCCCTTGATATTGCGCGCTACCTCCTCCCAACTTCTACCATGACCAATTTTGGAATGATCATGAGCGCCCGTGAACTCCGACATTGCATATCCAAACTTCTTGCACACCCGTTACAAGAAATACAACACATTGGCGAAGATATCCAAAACGCGGCCACTTCTGCGGCTTATAATCCACAACTTAAAAAAGTGGAGCCGATCCTTGAACGACTCCTGGGTTCGACGAGTGAACCACACTTGATCCAAGAACTGCGAAGCCAACTCATGCTCCAAGTCAAAGGCGCACCCACGCTCGTAAAACACACCGAACCCAAAGAATATCTTACCGAAAAGAAAAAAACGATGAAGCAGTGGGCGGATCGATTGTTGTCTGGCGTGAAAGAGCAATGGCCCGGCAACATCGTTCCCCGCGTCGATTACCTTAAAGAAGCGATCGCCCCAGAAGATGAGTTGATCACAACATTGCTGTACGCCGAATCGACACTCGCCTTCCGCACGATTCTCGAAACAGTACGGGCTCTTCCCCTAGAAACCAAACAAGATGTTCTCGACAGCATCCAACATAAACGCAGCTCTCATGATTGGGTAAGCCGCGAATTCGAGGTGGGCCAAGGATTTTTGTTTGATACACTCTTTGACTACGGCGCATTCCGCGATTTGCAGCGTCATCGTCTTACAACGCAAATTAACCAAGAGATTTCTACCCTTCATGGATACGAAATCCCTCAAGACATCGAAGCAGCGGGCCTCTTGGAACAATACAAAGAGTTAATGGAACGCAACCGCGTACGTGTTGAAACTCTCCAAAACCATATCGGCCAAGCCAGCCAGTACCTCATTGCCTTGGGCTGGAAAAAACGAACGCTCTTTAAAATGAACTTGCGTGAACTCTATCACATGGTGGAACTACGCACGAAATCCGGTGGACATTTTTCGTACCGCGAACTTTGCTACGACATGTACGCACAAGTAAAATCAGTACACCCCCTGCTTGTGCGCGATCTGCGAGCCATCAAGATGGACTTCCCCAATGAATTCTTTGAACGATAGTATGACTAAATATCACATCGGCGTCTTTGGTTCTGCCGCAGACATGACACCGGAACAATCGCAACGCGCTACAGAACTCGGCACGGTGCTTGGGCAATACGCCTCCCAGGTTGTGATTATTACCGGAGGGTGTTCGGGCCTGCCTTATGCCGTCGCATCCACTGCCGCAAAACATGGTGTCGAAGTGTGGGGCTATAGCCCGATGTGTTCGGCCGAACAACAAATGCTTAAATACCCTAATGATGATATCACGATCTACAAAAAACTCTTCTACGTTCCAGATAATTATCACGAGCTCCTTCTCGTCCCACAGGACTTCGATCAAAAAAATGACCATGCACTTCGAGCACATTTTCGCAACGTGCGTTCTGTGACCAACTGCCATGCGGGCATTATTATTTCAGGTCGTTGGGGGAGTTTAAACGAATTTACTATTCTCTACGATATGGGAAAACTCATTGGCGTCCTCACCGGTACGGGTGGTGCTGCCGATGAACTCCCATCTCTTACCCAAAAAATCTCAAAATCAACGGGAGCCAAGGTCCTTTTCAACAATTCTGCGAATGAATTAGTGAAAGAAATCCTTAGGGACCGTGAGTTGCGAAACACAGGGAATGCTGATTTTTGAGCCGAGGACTGTCTGAGCGCTAGCGAGTTCCGCAGGCCAAAAAGCAGTGTTCCCTGGGGTTCGCAAGAGCAGCTTAAAAATTCTATGAAACTAGGAAAACTCATCGTCATCGAAGGCAGTGACGGATCGGGGAAGACCACCCAGGTCGACATGCTCGTCAAGCGCATGCGCAAAGTTAAGATCCCCACGCGCACCATTGCCTTCCCCCGCCATGGCCACCCCACGGCCTGGGCGATCGATCACTATCTCCATGGCCGATACGGGTATCCAGGAGCACTGAATGCCTACGCGAGCTCCATGCTTTACGCCGTGGATCGTTTCGATGCGAGCGTAGAGCTGCGTAAATGGATGAACAGTGGCGCCACCATCATTTCGAGTCGATATGTGACCAGCAGCCTCGTGTACTCTGCAGCGAAAGTGAGTCCTTCCAAACGGGAAGCGTTATGGAAGTGGATTGAGAACATCGAATACGAAAAATTCAAGATTCCCAAAGCAGACTATACAATTGTGTTAACCGTTCCGAGCAAGATATCGCAAACACTTCTACGGGAACGCGTTCAAAAAACAAAACAACGCCTGGACCACCTTGAACGCAATCGAACGCATCAAAACACCGTCTTAGCACTCTACAAAAAACTTGCCGCGTCTTCGAAGCGTCATATAACGCTCATTGATTGCGCCCCCGACGTGACTCTCTTGTCCAAAGAAGAGATCCATGAGAAGATCTGGTCAATCGTCTGCAGACGATTGAAACTACCAATTACCAATTACCAATCCCCAAAACACTAACATTAATGGTTCGTCTATTGGGCATTTCATTGGAAATTGGATATTAGAAATTAGAAATTCTATCGTATGCTCCAACCCATCATCGGTCTTGAAATCCATATCCGCACAAACACCCTGAGCAAAATGTTCTGTGGCTGTAAAAACATGGCCGACAACGACCCACCCAATACGGCCATTTGTCCGATTTGTACCGCTCAACCTGGCACATTACCAGTCGCCAACCGTATCGCCATCGAAAAGGGCGTTCGGATGGCTTTAGCGATCAACTGCACAATCCCCTCTTTTTGCAAATTCGATCGAAAAAATTATTTCTATCCCGACCTCCCCAAAGGGTATCAAATTTCACAATACGATCAACCGATCAGTATCCAAGGATCGGTAGAATTTAATGCGCCGTCCAAGGATGGCAGCTATCGCAAAAAAGTTCGTATCACCCGATTGCACCTGGAAGAAGACGCGGGTAAACTCATCCATGGCTTGAATAAAGAATCATTCGTGGATTTCAACCGATGCGGGTCGCCACTGATGGAGATTGTGACAGAACCCGATTTCCGATTTCCGTCCGAGGCCAAATCATTTCTCCAAGAGTTGCAACGTATTGCACGTTATGTGGGAGTGTCGGAGGCTGATATGGAAAAGGGTCATATGCGCTGTGACGCGAATATCTCGATGCGCGAAACGAAAGAACCGAAGAACGAAAGAACCGAAGAACCAGAATGGATCACCAACTATTCCACCTTAGGTCCGAAGACAGAGGTCAAAAACATGAACTCGTTTAAATCTGTGGAACGAGCGCTCGAGTACGAAATTCAACGCCAAACAAAATTGTGGAATGAAGGCACTCCCGTTAACTTCCAGTCAACCCGGGGGTGGGATGATGCCAAAGGCATTACCGTTGAACAACGAAGGAAGGAAGAAGCGCATGATTATCGATATTTCCCCGAACCCGATCTTCCGCCGTTTACATTTACCACCGAAACGGTGGAGCAGATGCGCTTGGGACTACCAGAACTGCCCGATGCCAAACGTGAACGATTTGCCCGTGAGTACGGATTTACCACTGCCGATGCAACACTCTTTTGCGATACCAATACGCTTGCTAATTTTGTGGAAGAGGTGATGTCGGAGCTCACAACCTGGATCCAAGATAATACCGGAGATTCGGAAGAAGCGGCACTCCAAGCCTGTACAAAACTTTCTAAACTCGCCTCGGGATGGATTGGTAGTAAACTGTTGGGAATTTTGAATGATCAAAACCTCACGCTCCAAACCATGAAATTAAACGCCCAACATCTCGCCGAACTCATCACCATGATTGCCGCCGGGAAATTAAATAGCACGAACGCCGTACAGCTTCTCACCCACATGGTGACTTCTGGAGGCGAGCCTTCACAGATTCTCGAAGAACAAGGATTGTCGCAAGTTTCCGACGAACGCTCCCTCGGCTCAACGATTGCAGAAGTGATTGCAGAAAATGCCAAGGTCGTCGAAGACGTTAAAGGCGGCAAAGGCCCCGCACTCCAATTCCTTGTCGGACAAGTGATGAAAAAAACAAAAGGACGAGCAAATCCCGAAGTAGCGAGTCAATTATTAAGAAATGTTTTAGGTATTGAATAAGAATTATATGACAAAACAACAGATCCAATCTGAACTCAAATCTGCGATGATCGCAAAAGACGAACTAGCATTGTCCACGTTGCGGATGTTGCTCTCAGCGGTCCAATCCGCCGAAGTACAGGGTGAAAAGCATGAGGTCACCGAAGAGGAGATTGCCACCATGGTTCAACGCGAAGTCAAACGCCACAAAGAATCCATTGAGGAATATCGTAAGGGTGCTCGCGAAGATCTGGTCGCCGAAGAACAACGCGAACTGGAACTCCTTCAAACCTATCTCCCCCAACAATTATCATCGGAAGAAATTGAATCCCTTGCAAAAGCCGCGATCACTGCATCCGGGGCGACGAGTGACCAGGATTTTGGCCGCGTCATGAAAGAATTGAGTCCCCGGATCAAAGGCAAGGCGGATGGTAAGACGGTCAGTGAAATCGTTAAGAAGTTGTTGGGTTCCTAAATAACCATGTGTAGTTCAAAACTCCTCCGATGAACATTGGAGGAGTTTTTCGTACCCGCGCGATCATTAATGGCCAGCAATAGAAGTAATCACTAAGGCGACCGTAGCGAAGATGATTCCGACAATCGTAAGCCATGCGATCACGTTGCTATTGCGTTTATTCGTGTGCTTGCCCATGATTTCGGAATTATTAATAATTTTCATCACAAACACCAAAATGATCGGTAATAATACCCCATTCAAATCTTGGGAGATAAGCATGATATCAACAAGGTGGACGCGTGGTAGCAACACCAGCGTCGCTGGAACGATAATCGTTACAAGAATAATAATGTAAAACATCTTTGAACTTTTCCACGAACTCCCTACCCCGTACTCCCACCCCAGGGCCTCGCATATGGCATACGCAGTGGCCACGGGGAGAATAAATGCCCCGAGCATCGATGCACTAAATAATCCGAATGCAAACAAGAGTTCTGCAAAATGTCCAGCTAAGGGCTCCAGCGCCATCGCAGCATCTTTCGCATCCAAAATGTGAATGCCGAGTGGATACAGTGTGGCCGCGGTACTGACAATGATAAAAAAACTAACGATATTTGTAATAAACGCTCCTAAAAAAACTTCGGCCTTTTCAATCCGATAATGCTCGATGCTTAACCCCTTATCCACCACATACGATTGAATAAAAAATTGCCCCCATGGGGTAATAGTGGTCCCAATCAGGGCGATCATGGTTAATAGGAACGGCTGCGACCACACAATGGTCGGAATAACTAAATGACGGATCGCCTCCCCAAACGGTGGGTGCACCAAAAATCCATTCACAATGTAGACAATATAAAACGTTGAAAATAGTAAAAAGATATTCTGTGTGGTGCGGAATGACCCCTTGTATAACGTAAACCATGTAATGAGCGCCGCCAATGGAACTACTACAAACTTCGAAACACCAAAAATATCAAACGAAGCGGCAACGCCGGCAAACTCGGCCGTGATGGTTCCGAGATTGGCGACCAACATCACCACCATTGCAAGCAGCGTCCATCGCAAACCGAAATGTTCACGGATCACTCCCCCAAGTCCCTGCTGGGTAACCAGGCCGATACGCACGCCCATCTCCTGGGTAATCGCAAGCGAAAACGTGATCAGCAACAACACCCACAACATGGAGTATCCAAAATGCGCCCCCACAATAGAGTATGTGCTAATCCCGCCGGCATCGTTGTCGGCATTTGCTGCAATGATCCCGGGACCAATAACACTCAAGAAAAAAATGGCACTCGGCCATTTCCGTTTAAACCATTGCATAGTTACGCGTGAGGGATGAGACGACGCATAATATCATCCGCCGTCACAACCCCTAATAACTTCTCTTGTTCGTCGAGCACCGCGATGGTAAATAAATTATATTTTGTCATCAGCTCTGCCACATCCATCAAGCCATCGCGTTCTTTGGCCGTTGGCAAACGATCAACAGACTTCATAATTTCTTCCATGCGCTCGGAGTGTTGCGACACTAACAATCGTCGGGTCGAAAGAATCCCGCAAAACCGTCCCTGCTCATCCACGACATACACAAACGGGATTGTATGATGATCTTGGGAAATATCCTTAATCTTCTCTATCACATCGGCGACTGATTGTTGTGGATGAACGACCACGAGCTCGGTGGTCATCAGCCCCCCCGCAGTATCCTCATCGTATTCCAAAATACTCTTGATGTTCTGGGTTTTAGCGTTGGCAGGCAGCCGATGAATAATTTCTCTCGATTCGCTGGATGGGAGTAATTGGATAAGATCGACCAGCTCATCAATAGACATCTTGCCCATGATGGCGGCCGCGCGTTCTGGGCCCAAACTTTTAACTAAAATAGTTTTAATATCCGGCTGTACTTCTTCAAGTACCCGAGCCGCTGTGGCTTGATCGAGAGATTCGAGTACGACACTTCCTTGGCGGATATTCATTTTTTCAATAAGGTTGGCAATGTCCGCCGGGTGGAGTTTCACCATTTGATCCACATTCCCCGAAAGATGAATTTTATTATCAACAAGGCTTACTTGCTTCCACTGAATAAAATTGGGTTTCATCCATCGATCCAAACGGGTTTCAAACATGCCGATGCGACGCAATAGCCCACGCGTACTAATATCCAGCGCAATAAGGCTCATCATTCCACGGACACGACCAAACTGTACATCATTGACTCGTACCACGCGCATCCCCGCAAGGTCCACAATCTGGCGATCAACAATTGTTTTTTTAAGGGAGACTGTTGAAGAATCTATTACGCACTCGATCAACGACTCACCCAGCTTCCGATCTAAAATCACTCCCCCAGGGCCCCAGCTCTCAATCGCATCCGTCACAATACATCGTTTGTGATCAACATCGAGTGTGAGGGCAAGCAGCAATGGGAACTCTGTATTCGAGTCAACACGAATCAAGGCGTCTTTAACATTGCCAACAACGTCTCCAACACTATCTCGTACTTTGGCGTTAAAAAAATAACTAAAAAAAATCATAGAAGACGTATAATTCAAAAGATGCCTTTGGGGCATCTTGGTTGGTGCTCTTCCCGTAGCTTACCCCAAGCGCGGAGGTTGGGGCAAGTCAACCAGCTTGGATCGATAAAAATTCTCTTAGTAGAGGCTTTGCCTCAGACGATTCCTGTATCCACCGGATGCGTTGGTCTCTTGCAAACCAGGTCATCTGGCGTTTGGCATACTGGCGATTGCGCAAATCGATTTGTTCCTTGGCTTGCTCAATACTTAATTCCCCCGCCAAGTACTGGCACATCTCTTTATACACAAATCCTTGCATTACAGGGACATCACAGCCGTAGCGCTCTTTCAACCGTTTTACTTCATCCAATAAACCATCGCGTAGTTGCTGATCAGTGCGAAGAGCCAATCGTTTCTCCAGCTCTTCTTTTGGGACGCTTAACCCAATCTGCAAGGCATCATACAGAGGAGTTTTTTTATTGAGTTGTTGTGTAAAAGGCTTGTTAGTCGCCAAGCATACTTCAAGGGCACGCGCGACGCGCCGAGGATTTTTCAAATCAACAAGCGTGGCGGCGTCCGGGTCGAGGGCTAACAATTGTTCTATGGGCCATGATTCCTTAGTTCGAATCGCAGATTCAATTTTTTCCCGCAACGCCATATCGGCAATGCCGTGTGGAATTTCAAAGTTATTGAGTAATGCGGAAAAATATAATCCCGTCCCCCCCACCACGATCGGCAACTTGTCCCGATGAAGGATATCGTCAATCACCGCAATAGCCTGTTCCCGCCAATCCACCACCGTAAATAGCTCGTTTGGTTCCTCTATCCCAATAAGATAATGTTGCACCCCTTCAACGGTTAATACCGCCTCTGATATTCCTCGACCAAGCCTAATGGCAGCATGCCTGCCTGCCGCAGGCAGGGAAAGGGTTCCTTTCGGAACCGCCGTCCCAATCTCCATCCCCCCATACACCATCCGACTATCAGCACTCACCACTTCCCCATTAAACTCCTTGGCAAGCTCAATGCCCAAAGCGGTCTTCCCACTGGCCGTTGGTCCCATGATGCAAATAATTTTTTTCATAATCGATTCCACAACTCATTCCATGCTACGCGCAGTGTCTGTGCGATCCCTTTGTCTTCAATTAACACTGCGAATGGTGGGTTCGATCGAAAACTGATCTGTGCAACTTTATTCCCATAAACATTAATCTCTGTTTCCAAGTGTTCCGTATCGATCAATTTCATTTCACGCAGTTCCCCATAATTGCGCCTGGCCACTTCTTGCGTGATGGGCGTGTCTTTGGTAATGCACCGAAACGTGATGCTCCGACGTGCGCGCTCTTTCGGGTATTCCACCATAAAGTCTTTCCCCATCACTGGTTTCATGTGTTCAAAATCACTCCACGCAATAATCGGCTGGCGCTCTTTGAGTGTGTCTAAATACACTTCGTAAATCCCCTCCCGGCCTTCGTAAAATGTCACCTTAGGTTTATTTCTTACGTTGTTGGCAATTGCAGAGAGTTCGGGAAGAATCAATTCCAGTTCTTTCACCCGCGTCTTTTCCATTTCAATTAATATGGATGGATGCGCCGCACTATACATACTGCGTTTGTTCTTTCTAGTTTCAATAATCAACCCGCGCTCTTTGAGTTCACCGATAAAGTTGTAAATACTCGTTCGTTTCACGCCCGATTTTCGTGTGAGCTCCTGCATCAGTGCCTGCCCCAATTCCAAGGCCGCCAAGTACACCTTGGCCTGAAGTTCTGTCAAATTCAAATTTTTCAGTAAATTCTTTGGTATGTTGACCATAATGACTCTTTTTTAGACAAATTTTTACATCAAAATTCTATAGTATTTATTATATTTTGTCAATATATGATATTTTATTGACTTTTGATATATACAATAATTATTCCATTAGCTATAGTGGGCTACTAGGATATATCGTGGCACATAAACAATTCAAGAAGGAGCATATTAATGGATGACCGAGACATCGTACAAAAATTCTTTACCACCCAATGCTACCAGTGGATGCGACAGACGGTAAAAAGGATGACGGTACGGATCCTCGATGCCACTGTCTACATATTCTTCTACATCCTCGGCACTTTCTTACTCTGCTATTTCTTGCTGGGGTTTAAAGTTCCAATCGGGATCGCCTACTATCTCCTTTCACATCCAATCCCAACAATCAATGCAATACGAACGACGATCAACGGAATGGGGATCGTAGAAACTCTGGTCGTAACATTCGTTTTCCTTTCTCCTATTTTCTCAGCGACGGTGATCTGGATAAAACTCCACGAACACGACGAGTAGGGCGACCATCATGAAACAAATCAGCGACAGTGAACTGGAGGCCAAATATAACTCCATGAGTAATCAGGAAATCCAGCAGTCCATTCTGCGCTGCGACAAACTTAAGTGGCCCAATGACGATTTCCTCTTCACGGCGCTGTTCGGCAGAGAAGAGCAACGGCGCCAGATGCGACAACAATACTGGGACGATGCTGACGAGATGCGCCGTGAGCTCCGCCGACGCGAACGGAACCGTGAGGTGTAATCAAAAAGCCGACGACGGGACACCTCCCAACGCCGGCTCTTTTACTTTTATTACTCAATGATCTACGCGTTCTGTAACCGAACCACTTGACGCTTTGATTCGCGTACCATGGGCATTGTTCCTTGAATAAACGATCGGGCATCAAGCATCTCGATATATACAGGTTCCCGCTTTGCGTTAAAATGGATGATAAGGTTACCCGCTTCAGACGCATCAGCAATTTTATCTGCAGATAGCTCCCAACTCAAAACATCCGCTTCTGGTTCATAACGGATCGTTTGATAAAATTTCTTAGGATTACTCCTTTTCATATTGTTGGCGACGACCTGGGTAAAAGGTGATTATTTTTATTTCGTGATTATCTTGAGAATATACGACCCGTAATACCAATATTTTGTTAAGTGAACCTTGAGCAATCAGCAAGGGTTGCCTTGAATGATCAGTATGGTTGGGGTGACGAATGGTTTTCTCAACAAGCTCCCTAAAAATCGTTATTCCATGACGTTTCAGAATCTCAAATTTTTCCAAAGCATGCTGAGTAAATCGAATAGTCACACGTTTTGAGTGATCGCTCAACGATAGGTCGAATCTTTTTCTAATGAACTACCCCGCAGCAGAGCTGCGAGGTATCACAGCCCGTTTCCAAGGTTGAGTTGTTAAAACAATGTCAGTTGATCACGATGAATTTGTTTGTACTCTTTTCCTTGCTCTTGAACATATTTCTTGATCATCTCCTCATTCTGTACTTTGCCGGACAGACCAGATGATACAGTATGCAGTTGACATTGTGTCGTTTCCGTATGTGTTCTGCCATATGTGGCAGTATACCATCTCCTGATCCCTAGGCGACACCGCCCCGGAGCAGAGCTCCGAGGAAATCTATTTGATTATATTCCCCCGCAATATCCATGTCAACGCCTCATCGACTCTTACCTTTATAATCTTCCCAATCATATCTTCCGTCCCCGAGAACTCTACGATCTTCATCTCCCGAGAATTGCCGACACACATTTTTTTGAATGGCAAATATTTTTCAACTAACACTTCGACGGTTTTCCCAAGATACACCTGATTTTTTGCAAGCGTCTGATCCTCCATCACATCCTGTAAATATTCCCAACGTCGTTTCTTTTCTTCACGCGGGACATCGTCTTGCCAGAGCCTCCCAGCAACCGTGCCCGAGCGCGTTGAATATTGAGCGTTATACGAAATATCAAACCCAACCCGTTTATAGAGATCGATGGTTTCCATAAATTCTGCTTCGGTCTCGGAACAAAACCCTACAATGATGTCTGTACCGATCGCAATTGTCGGCCGAACTTTTTTGACCTTCTCAATAATGTCAAAATACTGCTCCCGCGTATACCGACGGTTCATCTTCTTAAGCACCCGATCTGATCCGGCCTGCACCGGAAGATGCAAGTAACTCAAGTGCTTGGGAAGCGCCAATGCATCAATCACTTCGTCGCTCATGTCTTGAGGGTTGGGTGCTGTAAAGTGAATGCGTTCAAGTCCCTCGAGCTGATTCATTTCCCATAGGAGTGCGGCAAAGCCATCGCCGTAGGGATTACCCACAGACTTTTCCGCAAGGTCTGCGGGTCGATAGGTGTTCACGTTCTGCCCCAAGAGCGTAACCTCGAGCGCGCCGTTTGCGACCGCCTCTTTTACCTCAGAAAATATTTCGATTAAAGCCCGGGAGTACATGCGTCCCCGCGAAAACGGTACCACACAAAACGTGCAGTAGTTGTCGCATCCACCCGAGATCGAAACAAATGTCTGGAACGGGTTGGTTCGACGTGATGGTTGAATTTTTAAATAGTCTTCTTTTTCATCCGTAGAATTGGCAATATCAGGACGCACCGAACTAATCCATTGTGGAAACTGTGGGAGATCCTTAATTGGAAAATAGAAATCCACGTCTGGCATTTTTTCGCGGAATATCCCTTTGACATCGCGCCCGGGCATACACCCGGTCACTGCCAATACCATATCGGGTTTTTCTTTTTTCATTTCCCGAAACTCCCGCATTTTTCCGAAGACTCGGTCCTCGGCTGTCTGTCGAATTGAGCACGTGTTAATCACAACCACATCACTCCCATTGGGCTCGCTGGACTCCTGCATACCCATGGACTCCAATACGCCAGCCACCCGTTCGGAGTCGTTTTTATTCATTTGGCAACCGTACGTAATGATGTGGTACTGGAGAGACATATTCAAGCAGTATACTGGAAATCACTAAAAAGAAAAAGACCAACGATACGCCCCCTGTGCCGTACTCGTCGGTCTCGATAAACTGTGAACATCACTCATCGTCGGGGATGTCGCCCAGGATGAGGACATCGCCATACTCAACGTCCTTGATGATGCTACGAACGTTGAGTCCGGCACTTTTGGGGCATCCTTTGAGGCGACTCTCATGAGAAATCCTCACAAACTCATTTGCCTTCAACGTCATCGTACGCTCCCGACAAAAATCGCTGATCACGACCGATGTCGCGGGCATACGGCCATCACTGGTGCGTGCCACCACGAGCAAATCGTAGCGACTGACGGGAGAAAGGATACTGGGAAGAATCCATACTCCAGCCTCTGGCGTGCGGAAACATCCATACTGCTCCACAAACGATGTCCCGGCCGCCTGATCGATGAGCGTAAGACAATCCTTCCAGGGCAGCGATATGCGTTTCTCGCATTGGGTAAGAAACGTTGCGATCGCCCCAGGGTGGGCGTTGTGAAGATGACTCATCGCATATTCCACCGCAGCTTGCTGTGCGTCGGCTAGAGAGACCGACATGGCACCACTAGCTGTTGCTAATGCGCTGCAACTCAAAAACCGATCCCGGAGTGGATGTTCGTGCACTCTCTGCATACGGGTCTCTTCGAGACCCACCACAACGCCCGCAACAACTGCGGCAATCCCTTTGGCAATAATGCTCGGGACAATGTGACGTCCTCCCAGTACGGGGCCTAATGCGCTGTGAGCGAGTAATTCAGAAAATACGAGCGGAGAAATGAGCTCAAAAGAAGAAATCACCAGATAACATACTCCTGTTGCCTCTTCCCAAAATATCTTTCCGGTCGCCCCATCTTTGCCCATGCCTTCGAGCCAATCGGTGTAGCCCGAACGCTCGAGATCTTCGCTACTACAGAGCACCACCATCGTAGAACGAAAACTACCCATGACACTCTCTGTGGCCAACACCGATCGCATCACGATACCACCAACAACCTCTTTGAGTGCCTTGGCCGTGAGCGATCCACCAACACCCACAACAAATCGTTGTGAGAAATAGAAGATGTGCCCACCGCTGGTCGTGAGGACGGGCTTCACCATCTCGGTAGCCGGGATGGCAATCATCGGCAACATGATCTTCGCTTCAGGGCCTTGAGCATACACACTGGGTAGCATGATGCTGAACCAAAGCATTGCAAGAATGAAACTGTTCACGATTCCTCCTTATGTTCTACCTTCACGCCACACCCTATCACATCCGATCCACAAAAACAACCTCCTTACAAACCTCTTAAGGGCGGTGGAGGCGCACTCTTCTTGATAGCGAGGACTGTTTGAGCCAACCGCCCTTACCCTCAACGCCAGACCCCCATCCTCATCCAACACTGGTAGTGATGGAAAAGAATGGGGGTCAAATTTGTCATGTCCCTTCGAGGAGCACATGAACCGAACTACACTAAAAAAGTACAATCATGATACGAAATACAACTTTATCGTGATCCCACCGATTGGATTGCTACCACCGATGATTGCGGTCGAGCACCCTGTTGTTCATCGGTCTGCTTTCCCCAAATCGCAAACCCACCCGTTATCATTAATAAAGCATAGACCGTTAATCGAAAACCGAATCGATGATACAACTTATTTTGTAGATTCTTTTTTTGTTTTTTCATATGATTTGGCGAAATCATGCCGCGCACTGTCGATTCAACGGAATCGTGTCGCGTATCGTCCATTGAAACGCGACCGGAAGCGCGGCGCTTATTAATTATTTTCGATTGCAAAGGCATGTGGCATCACTGGGTGTCGACGCAGAAGTACTGTTCGTACCATTTGAGGATGCAGGGGTTGTGGTACTCGTGGAAGATGTTAAACCGGTATTGCTCGTAGTCGATGTAGAACTCGTCGGTGATCCTTCAGGCACCACAACCGTCTTACAAACACGCGTCTCGCTGCCCCCATTGGATGCAATCCCCAGCTGCGCGGGGACCGTTACGCACACTTCGGCCGCACCACTCTTGGGGCATTGGAATGATACTTTTTTACTTGCGGAAGCGTTCGGTGCCAATGATGGAATGAGTTGTTCACCTAATAGGATACTGTTACCGCCGCTGTCTGTCATAAAAATTTTGAATGGGGTGTTCAGCGAAGATACGGTACCGCGATTACGGGCTTGTGTTTCAATTGAGATAAATACTTGCTGCGCACTATCAACAAACGCATTGACCGAAAAATTTTCGATCACGAGTTGAGCAACACCGGCAATGGCAATACGAGCGCTGGTAGCCGGTAGGACGAATGGAGATAATGTCGCTGACTGAATAGCGCTAGAACCACCCTTCGAGGTGTTGCTGTGGGTATTCTCTAAAAAATTATTTGTTGTCGATGGTATCGATGGTGCTGAAGGAGAAGATTCCTTGATTGTCTGAACCGTCGAACGAGATGATGCTTGTGATACATGAAATGATTTTAACGACACTCCTCCCAACACGCGTACAATAGTTAAAACTTCGGCACCCGTATTGGTGGGATCAGGTTCCCCCTTCAATTGACTCAGAATCGAACGCAAACGAGAAAGGATGGTTAATTCCTCGGGAGAGTTACTTTGCAAGCTCGATGAACGCTCTACCCCGGTCTGGGCCTGTGTCCGTAATTGTGGAGCTTTCCCTAAATTTTTAACAATAAAAAACCCGCCCAATCCGGCGAGGAAAATAACAAAAAAATGAATAAATTTAATGCGGGGACGTTTTTGAGTCCGCATAGGAGTATTTTTATGTTGTTATTTATTTTGTGTACTTTTGTATTATATCACATTATCGGCTTTATTTCAAGATGCCGTTATCCCCAGAACCCTACCCATCCTCCCCTTTAATAAAGGGGAGGCACTGAGGGGTTTTATTTTGTATCCTTCAACCCCCACAGTACCGGTATAGAAATGATAACAATGAGCCCCCCGAGGATGGGAAACAACTCAGCATATCCAACGGTACGCAACAAAACGGTAGCAAACAAGGGTCCAATCACGTATGCCAATAGCCACACGATATGAAAAATATTAATGACGACAATGTCGTCGGAGTCGACATGTTTATAAAAATACGAATCACGCATACTCTCCACAATGCTCGCTCCTATCCGTGTTACGAACAGTACAATCATCCACCAAGCGATCGAAGCACCCGGAATCCAGTTGATTGCAACGCTGGATATCGCCATCAGCCCGAGGCCTGCACATAACAATTCTTTTTCTCCCAACCATCGATCGGCAATACGCCCTGCGGGATAGGCAAATATGATGAATGGCAGAAGCATCACTGAAAAAATAATCCCGATCGTACTCCATGAAAAACCAATCACCTGGGAAAGATGGAGCGGCAGGTAGATCACCATCCATGAGTAGAACAATTGGAGAACGAACGCGATGGTAATAATTCTCCACAAGGAATCATGCGAGATAATATTGACGATCCCCTTCCAGAGTTTCCCATGGTCATGAATCGTTCGATCATCGGACGCCTTCCAAACGGTGGGGAAAAAAAATACAACCGGGACTAATAAAAAAAAGCTGACGGCAAAAACTTTTTCGACCCCATACCCATCACCAATCACTCCCATCACAATGGGAGAAAGAACCCATCCCAAATTCATCATCGTCAAGTACCATCCCCGTTGCGTCCCCGTTTTTCGATTCGTTGTATGCTGTTCCATGGCAAGATCAAACCCCAGCGTGACAAGCCACAGCGTCACCGTCAGGAGTGCAAAGCCGATGATGGCAAGCCACGATGGAATTGGTAATGCCAGAAGCAGCGAGCTGGCTGCTAATATTAATGTAAACAATGTGAAGCTATTGCGCTTCCCCCACGAGCGGACACACAACGGCAACAGGAGTATCGCACCAATCCCCAACACGTACGAAACGGTGAACAAAAGACCCACATGATCTTGGCCAACTCTTTCTTGTAGAAACGAAGATTGAATATACGCCGGTACGGCAATCGCAAACGAAAATAAAAAAACGAGAACGTGAATTCTGCGGAGGATGAGTTGAGATACAGTTTGTGAAGGGGTGCGTGCCATAAGCACTCGGGACGCTCAGCGCCCCAATTGTCACGAGAAGCGTGACGAAAAAAATGGCAAAGAGACATTATGCGGCGCTTCGTCGCTCTTTCGATTCTGCTTGAATGCGTTTAAGAAATTCTCCCAACGTGATACTCAAGAGCTCTTCTTGACCACGAACGCGCACTGAGAGATCACTGGAAGGCGACCAAGCATGGCCCTTGGGGGCTTCACGCTCTCCAATCACGATCATGTAGGGAATTTTTTCTTTTGCGGCCTGACGAATCTTGTAGCCGACGCTTTCATTGGCGTCGCGGTGTTCGGTACGGATTCCTGCGTCAACCAAAAGCTTGTGAAGGGCTCCGCCGGCGGCGGTAAAATCTTCACCAACCGGAATCACAGCGACCTGCACTGGCGATAACCACACCGGGAATGCGCCGGCAAGATGTTCTATTAAGACAGAGGCAAATCTCTCGATAGATCCCATAATCGCAGCATGGATCATCACAATTCTCTCATGCTCACCCTTCTCGTTTACGCAGAAAAGATCAAAGCGCTCTGGGAGGTTCATATCAAGCTGAATGGTGGCGACCTGCCACTGACGTCCGATCGAATCATTGGCCATAAAATCAATCTTCGGTCCGTACATGGCGGCTTCGCCGACTCCTTCGTAATAATCTGCTCCGCGTTCTTTAGCAATATCGCGCAACGCATCTTCGGCCGATTGCCAAACCTCTGGCGTGCCCAAATAATTTTTCATTTCTTTTGGATCATGCAGAGAAAGTCTTGCCCGAAGCGTAAAGCCGAAGGTTGAATAAAAGCGAGTAACCATGTCCCATATCTTAAAGAACTCTTCTTTGACCTGGTTATATCGACAAAAAACGTGCGCATCGTCTTGGGTGATACAGAGTACTCTCGAGAGCCCAGATAGTTCACCGCTCTGCTCATCACGATATACCATGGTCGTCTCGGCATATCGTTGAGGCATGTCGCGGTAACTGCGCTGGAGGTGATTAAATATCTGTGTATGATGTGGACAGTTCATCGGCTTCATGGCGTACTCGTGCTTCTCGCGAGTAACAATCTTAAATAAACCATCGGCAAACTTTGCCCAGTGCCCACTCGTCTCATAGAGGCTCCGCCGAGTAATGTGCGGGACGGTCACTTTCTCGTACCCCTTTTCGCGACGTAATTCCCAAACAAAATTATTTAATTCTTCGCGCAGAATCGTTCCTTTAGGAGTCCACAACGGCAATCCCGGTCCGACTAAATCCGAAAATGTAAAAAGATCGAGGTCTTTCCCTAATTTTCGATGATCGCGTTTCTTTGCCTCTTCGAGCATGAAGAGATGTTGTTTGAGTTTCTCCTTTGTCTCAAACGCCAGTCCATAAATGCGAGTAAGCATGATATTTTTTTCGTCCCCTTTCCAGTACGCACCCGCAATGCGATCCAGTTTGAATATGTCTGGCTTGATTTGCGAAAGATCTTCGGCATGCCCCCCTTTACATAAATCGAGAAAATCTCCCGTAAGAGAAAACGTAATTTCTTTGCTCTCCTTAGAAAAATCATTAATAAGTTCTGTCTTGTAGGTATTCCAGGCAAACTGCTTTCGCGCTTCATCGACAGTGACCGTTTGCATTTCCGATGTGTGCAGCTTCTGCCATGCCTTCAATTTTTCTCGCATCTTCTTCTCGACCGCCGCGAGATCTTTATCAGAAATAGTAACGGGCACATAAAAATCTTGATAAAAACCATCCTCAATTGCTGGTCCAATAGCATTTTGCGCTCCAGGATATAATTCAATCACACTCGCGGCCAACAGATGGGCGAGTGTGTGACGGATATGTTGAAGATGATCAGAGAGAGAAGACTTTACGATTAACATAGTTTCTATATCTGCGCTCCAGATCGCAATAATGTGTGAGCAATACGAATATATGCTGCAGTGAGTTCCTCATGTTCTTATTCAGTGGGAGCGACAATATCCAGTGTTACCCGATCGGCTCTCTTCGGAATTGAACGCATCCAAAACGGTGAAATTTTGACCGAAATCGTATCAATATCCTTAAAGTTTTTAGCAAGAGCACTCACATCACTTGAACGCATTCCTAAAAATTGTTCTTTTGCTAATGGAACCGAATCGGGCGAAGCCACCGCCCACGCCACCGCGGTAATAGCAAACTGTGCCGTCTTTTTCAATGTATCAAATTTCTTGAGACTATACTCAAATGACTTGGATTGATCCAACCCCCCAAATACATAGGGGCTGGGGATGGCGTTATTGAGTGATCGTTTTAAAGGCTCTTCCAGTGGTTGTGGATTAAAATGCGCCACGGCAATCTTTGCGGTAATAGTCAACCGCATAGTGGTTTCGTTCACGATTTGAGACGACGATCGGACACTTTCTAAAGCGGCAATCACAACCTCTTTCTCATCTGTTTTTTTCCCTCGTTCCGTTGTTAATACGGCGTCTTTGAGTTTGGTTGCCTCTTCTTGTTCCACGGCTTTCTTCTGGCTTTCCGAAATTTCACTCACGGCACGCTTCCCTCCATGCATCGGTGCACTACTGGTACCCGTAATTTTATCTTGGATGCCCTCCCAAAGCCCTGGCAATATAAATGTCGTCGCCCCAACATCCCCCAATGCCCCAGGCTTATCTGCTGCAACATGCACATCAACACCCCCACCAACGGGAATATTTACCGTTTCGGTTGTACGAAACAGGACTCCGTTGGACGATAGTAATCGTGTGGTCGCCACCAATGGCTGATTGCGCGAATATCGATTCGTGATACGCACCACTCCTTCGGCTTTCCCTTCTTCAAATCGAAGGGTCGAAACAGGAATATCACGGGAACTCGATTGTTCAACCACAGTGACAACGCCAGGGATGGCGGTCACTTTGCCATCGGTGGGAGTAACCTTCTCCCCTACCGTAAAGGTGTGGCTAATAGGAAAACTTTGTTTACGCAACACGACCGTAATAGTGGCCCTGACCATGGCGATATAAAGGATGGTAAGGAGTACCACGGCAACGGACGCTAAGAGCCCAATGGCAATCCGTCGATAGACGGCAATCGGAGGAAGATCGTGAGCCATATCATTAAAAAATCCAAGACTAATGTAATTGTTATACCATTTTTACACACTTCGCGCAACGGCGTTGGATGCTGACTGCCCACGGTTGGGCATACTCGCGATTAAATCTTTTAATCGTTCGTGCGTCAACGGAATTGCTTTCTCACAAATTATTTGGGCACTCCCCGACCGTTGAGTGACCTTACCTTTCAGTAGGAGCATAGAGCCCACAGTCCAAACCGCTGCCGTTTTTTCGAGTGTCTCAGGAAAAATAATAATTTCCATTGAGTCGGAAAGATCTTCCACTCGCGCAAATGCCATACGATCGCCTTTTTTGGTATAAATAATTTTGATGGTCGTCACCAACCCCGCCACCACTGCTTCTTGGGATTCACTAAATGTTTTGACAATGGGAATGGAAATACTGACGATCGGCAGAGATGCACTAAATTGCATGAGTGGATGCTCGGAAACATAGAGTCCTAATAATTCTTTTTCCCATTCTAACAGTGTCTCGGGTCTCTCCTGGGCAATCGGATCCAAACGCAACACCGGTGGCCGACCAATGTCCCCAAACATTGCCAGTAACGAACTTTGATTCGACACGGAAGAGTCGGACGATACGACCGACCGGGTAAATTTAAGCATCTTGTCGATGTTCCCTGCCAACTGAGAACGATCACCAAACTTATCTAATGCTCCGGATTTTATAAAACTTTCCAATGATTTTTTATTAATAACTTCTGCACCGATCCGCAATAACATTTCTTCAAGTGTCGTAAACGGGCCATTTTTAAGTCGCTCAGCCACTATTTTCTCCACAACTCCTTCTCCAACGTTCTTTACGGCAGTGAGTCCAAACCGAATGACCGATGTACCCTCATCCAGTCGCACAGTGAAACTCGAGTCGCTTTCATTCATATCGGGTGGTAGCACTCGAAGACCCATGTGCTTGCACTCTCCAACGAGTATAGCAATACGCTCGACGTCACCGACTTCGCTGCGGAGAAGCGCTGCCATAAATTCTACAGGATAGTTGGCCTTGAGATATGCCGTTTGATACGCAATCAAACCGTAGCATGTTGCATGCGCTCGGTTGAAGCCATACAACGCAAAGGGTTCGACGAAGTCAAATAATTTTTGAGCGATGGTTTCATCCACGCCTTGAGCAATGGCCCCATTGATAAATTTTTGACGCTGTTCCATCAACAAACTTTTAATTTTCTTTCCGATCGCTTTACGCAGCACATCTGCCTCCCCCAAGGTGAAGCCCGCGATGTCGCGCGCGATCTGCAATACTTGCTCTTGATAAACGGCAATACCGTAGGTATAGTCAAGAATCGGGATAAGTTTAGGATGAAGGTATTCGATTTTCTTGGTTCCATGCTTGGAAGCAATAAAATCGGGAATCAGTTCCATGGGCCCGGGTCGATAAAGCGCTACCATGGCGACAATATCCTCAAAACCATTGGGTTGAAGTTCCTTAATATAGCGCTTCATACCGCTAGATTCCAACTGAAAGACTCCTGTGGTATCGGCCTGGCGCAAAAGAGTATAGGTCTTGAGATCATCCATAGGGATCGATGAAAGATCAACCGTGACAGAGCGCGTCTGCTGAATAATTTTCAACGCTTCTTCCAAAATCGTAAGATTTTTGAGTCCCAAAAAATCCATCTTTAACAGTCCCAGCGCCTCGACACTATGAAGCTCATATTGTGAGATGACAGTTTGATCATCACTGGAGGCATACTGAAGTGGCACATATTCTACAAGAGGCTTATCGGTAATGACCACACCACATGCATGGGTCGAACTATGGCGGACGACGTCTTCGACTTTGAAAGCAGCGGCAAACACCATTTGTGTCTCGTTTTCATTGTCCATTAAATCTTTGAGTTCGGGAACCGCTTGAATGGCCTCATCCAACCCCATACCAACCGGGATAAGTTTTGCTAAACGATCACAATACGAATAACTCACCCCAAGCACCCGCCCGCAATCCCGGATGCTGGCGCGCGCCGCCATCGTCCCAAACGTAATAATTTGCGAGACATGATCCTTGCCATATTTTTGTTCGACATAGTGGATCACTTCATCGCGCCGTCGATCGGCAAAATCCAAATCAATATCAGGCATGCTGATACGTTCGGGGTTTAAAAATCGTTCAAAAAACAAATGATACCGCACCGGGTCCACGCTGGTAATATTCAGGAGATAACTTACAATCGACCCTGCCGCACTGCCGCGCCCAGGGCCCACCATAATCCCCTGACTCTTTGCCCAATTCACAAAGTCAGCCACAATCAAAAAATATGATGCAAATCCGGTTGTTGCAATCACGCTCAATTCATATTTTAATCGATCCAATACTTGTTGGGTTGGCGTCGCGCCATAATACCGACCTAATCCTTCCTGACACTGTCGCTCGATTTCCTCCATGGCGGTGCGGCCAGCGGGCAGCGGGTACTCCGGCAAAATAACCGTTCCGAGCGGGATCTCTACGCTACAGCGATTGCTAATGACCACAGTATTAGAAATTGCTTCTGGTGTTTCTTTAAATATTTCAGCCATCGTAGCGGGTGGCATCAGTGATAAATCAATACCGAGCATGTTGAGACGCTTGGGGTCGTCGCGCTTTGACTTGGTTTGCATGCACAACAGAACATCCTGTGCATCGGCATCCTCCGCATGGATATAGTGACTATCGTTGGTGGCAACCAGTCCAATCCCAAGCTCTGTCCCAAGAGTACGTAATCCCTCATTCACAACCGTTTGCTGCGGCAATGACGGACGATGTTGGATTTCAAAAAAATAATTCCCCACGCCAAAAAGTTTCTGATACTCTTGGGCGACGTGTCGCGCGCGATCAAGACCCACACCATTGGTAATCTCACGCGCAACGGCCCCGCGCAGGCACCCGGACAAGGCAATCAGGCCGTGGTGGTATTGTTCTAACAACTCCCAATCAATACGTGGCTTGTAGTAGTAACCCTCAAGGTGTGCCAGGCTCGTTAATTTTAATAAATTTTTATACCCGGTAAAGTTTTCTGCCAGGAGTATGAGATGAGTATAGTCGTTATCAACGCGACTGCGTTTTTGAAATCGACTTTCAAGTGCGACATAGGCCTCGATACCAATAATGGGTTTAATGCCGGCCTTCTGACACTCTTGATAAAACTCAATGGCTCCATAGAGCACACCGTGGTCAGTGAGTGCAATCGCCGGAGAACCCTGCTGCTTGGCCGCCGCAACAATATCAGGAATTTTTCCTAAACCATCGAGAAATGAATAATGCGAATGGACGTGCAGGTGGACAAAATCGGGCATAACACGAGGTATTTTATTTATTTACTACTTTATTGGTTTATTATTCTACGCCAATAAATTTAATAAATTAATAAACAAATAAAAATCACTCGCTTTGATACGTCTTTTTGAGCGTTTCTAATTTTACCTCCGCGCCCTTGAGTCGCTTCTTCAATTCCGCTGCAATCTTCAATCCTTTCTCAAACTCTTTCAGCCCATCATCAAGATCAATATCGCCCTTCTCAAAACGCTCCACAATGGTTTCAAGTTCTTCAAATTGTTGTTGGAAAGATTTCATACGGACGAAGGAACGAAAGAACTGAGAAACGAAAGAACGCTGACGCTATCGTCTGTTCTTTCGTTCTTTCGTTTTTCCGTTTTAAGTTCTTGTATCATAAGACCTGGGAGTCAATCTGTCCATCGGAAACAATGGTCGTCAGGCGCTCGCCCGTGGCGACCATATCGCGCCGTCGAACAATCTTGCCGTTTGAATCTTTCGTAATCGAGTATCCTCGTTCGAGTGTGGAGGCGGGACTTAAACTTTTCAGCATCGTTTGAGCATGCTCAAGTCGCTCCACGAGTCCCGCAAACCAAAATTCTCCACTGCGGACAAACGTGTCAATCGTGGCATTGGATTGTTGAATTTGCTGGAGCATCACTTTCGCCATGAGATCCGTGGAGCCATCCAGAAACTCAAGGACTTCGCGTCGATCTTTGACCACGCGCTCCGCAGCATTAGAAGGCGTGGAAGCACGCACGTCCGCGACCAAATCGGCAATCGTAGTGTCACGCTCATGCCCAACCGCACTGATCACGGGGGCGCGACTGGCAAAAATCGCTCGCGCGACCACTTCGGTGTTAAACGCCTGAAGTTCTTCCATCGCCCCTCCACCCCTTGTCAAGATAACGACATCAATGTCTTGCCGCGCATCGAGTCTTGCGAGTGCTGCAACGATTTCGGTGGCTGCCCCACTGCCCTGCACGGATGTGGGCGAAAGTACCACCGAAACATCTCCCCAACGATTATTAAGAAGACGCATGATGTCGGAAAATGCCGCGGCATCCTTCGACGTAACAATGCCAATGACTTGAGGGAACGGCGGCAGTGGGCGCTTGCGCTCAGTCGCAAAGAGTCCCTCTTGTTCTAATTTTTCTTTAAGAGCGCGCAACGCCTTTGCGATCGCCCCATCGCCCACGGGCTCGATTTGAATGACCCGCAAATGGAATCGACCCGACTGCTTGAATAACCCCGCATGCGCCACTACTTCTACTTCCATCCCCTCTTCAATCCCGACAGGCAGCTCCCATTTCATCATAAAACACCCCACGCGCGCGTACGGATCCTTCAAATCAAAAAATACTAACTTGTCTTTAGCAATCTTTAAATCAACGACTTCACCCCGAACAGTGACAGACCCTAACCCTTCGGAAAGATAGTCCGAAATAAGGGCATTCAATTGGCTGACGGAGTAGACCATAGCCATAGTAGAATAGCATGTTGACGCCACCACTACCAAGAGGTAAGGTCACCCTCATAAGGAGGGAACCATGAAAGAGATTTTAGTGGTGGATGACGACCCTGGATTCCGTATACCATTAGTCGACATACTCCGACTCGAATTCCCCAAGGAGCGCTTCCGTGGGGTCGCAGACTTCGACTGCGCCGGAGCATTGCTCGACGAACAAATGGCAAAAGTGATGCTCCTAGACATCTGCCTCCAAGGAAGTGGAGGCGCTCACCACGGCCACGCGTTGCTGGCAATGGCCCGAGACTATCAAGTTCCTGTGATCGTCATCAGTGGCAGCGAAGCGGAGTTGCAAACCGCAAGAGAGACGCACGAAGCGATTGCCCACGTCCTCAAGGACGCAACCCCGCAATCGTTCACGAGAATTGTCGCGGCCCTCAAGCTGATCCTAGTGGCCATCAATGGACACGAGTGAACTCGCAAGAGGTCGCAACAAAAGAGAGTCACCCTTCATCGGTGACTCTCAATTTATTTCTTTCATTTCTTTTTTACTTTCCCTTTAAGTAGAGTGCGGCGGATCGTTTTCTACTCTCTTCTTCGAGAGGCACCGAGAGCAGTCATAATTTTTTGAGCGAGGACTGTGTGAGCGAGCCACGACACACTGGGAACGATTGCGGTTGGTGTGTGTCGGGGCGGTTCTCGATGAACGCGAGTTCCGCAGCCAAAAAATTATGACTACTCTCGGTGCCCGGCGCTCTACTTCTTCACCGTCTCCCCTTTACTGATGGCAATAATCTTTTCAGCCACATTGCGAGGTACTTCGGCGTAATGCGAAAATTCCATGGAGTAACTCGCACGACCCTGACTCATGCTCCGGAGCTGGGTGGCGTATCCAAACATTTCCGAAAGCGGAACAATCGCGTCGATCACCTTCACATTCGTGCGATCGCGCATTTCCTGAATTTGACCGCGCTTGGAATTAAGGTCACCGATCACGTCGCCCATAAATTGTTCGGCCGTAATCACCTCCACCTTCATGAGCGGTTCGAGGATGACCGGTTCCGCGCGCCTCACCGCTTCACTCACCGCCATACCCGCTGCCACCTTAAACGCAATTTCCGAAGAGTCGACTTCATGGTAGCTGCCATCATACACGACGGCTTTTACATCAATGAGGGGATACCCCGCAATAACTCCTTTATCAAATGTTTCTTTGACACCCTTTTGAATGGCGCTGATATATTCGCGAGGAATCGCACCGCCCTTTACCTCATCAACGAATTCATACCCTTTGCCAGTTTCTTGGGGTTCCACGCGGATCCAGCAATGACCATATTGTCCGCGCCCACCAGATTGTTTAATATATTTTCCTTCGGCTTGAGCAATTTTTTTAATCGTCTCTTTATAAGCGACTTGCGGTTGGCCAACATTGGCTTCTACTTTAAATTCGCGCTTCATCCGCTCCACCAACACATCTAAATGCAACTCGCCCATGCCCGAAATAATGGTCTGAAGGGTTTCTTCGTCGGAACGTACTCGGAAGGTTGGATCTTCTTCGGCAAGTTTTTGAATTGCCAAACCCATCTTTTCCTGGTCCTGCTTGGTCTTGGGTTCAATGGCGACCGAAATCACTGGTTCGGGGAACGTAATCGATTCCATAATCACGGGGTGTTCGGGATCACAAAGTGTATGTCCCGTAAAGGTGGATTTCAAACCCACCGCTGCGGCGATTTCACCAGCGTACACGGCGTCCACGTCTTCACGGTGATTGGCATGCAACCGGACAATGCGCCCAACGCGCTCGCGCTCCCCATTCGTGCTATTGAGAACATAGGAACCGGCCGCCAATGTCCCGGAGTACACGCGGAAAAAAACAAGCTTTCCAATAAACGGGTCAGCCGCTAATTTAAATGCGAGCGCCGTAAATGGTTCGCTGTCGTTGGCTGTGCGCTCAATCACCGTTTCGAGGTGATCGGGATCGTGCGCTTTCACCGGGGGGAGATCGAGCGGCGATGGTAAGTAATCCACAACCGCGTCCAACAGGTATTGAACTCCTTTATTTTTGAGCGCGCTCCCACAGAGCACCGGCACAAGACCATTTTTAATCACTGCAACGCGTAACACGCGCTTGAGTTCATCCAATGCAATTGTTTCTCCCGCTAAATATTTATTCATTGTTCCCTCATCATTTTCAACGATCGCTTCCATCAACTCATGGCGATATTTTGCGGCTAGTTCCTTCATATCTTCGGGGATCTCTCGTTCTTCAAAATCCCTGCCAAGATCATCTTTATAATAAATAGCTTTTTGAGTGAGCACATCCACAATCCCCAAAAAATTCTCTTCTGCGCCAATCGGTAATTGGATCGGATACGCTTTTTTGGTTAAACGATCATGGATACCGGCAAGATCTTTATAAAAATCTGCACCCATGCGGTCCATCTTATTGATAAAACATAAGCGCGGTACGTTGTAATCGTCGGCGTAATGCCAGTTGGTTTCACTTTGGGGTTCAACGCCCGCAACACCATCAAATATGACAACACCACCATCGAGCACGCGCAAACTGCGCTTTACCTCAACCGTAAAATCAATGTGCCCCGGAGTATCAATCAGGTTAATCCGTGTGTCTTTCCAAAAACATGTTGTGGCTGCCGCGGTAATCGTAATCCCCCGTTCCTTTTCTTGATCCATCCAGTCCATCGTGGCCTCCCCTTCATGCACTTCGCCAATTTTATGCTTTTTCCCCGTATAAAATAAAATTCTCTCGGACACCGTTGTCTTTCCAGCGTCGATATGAGCGATGATGCCAATGTTGCGGGTTTGAGCGATACTAAATTCACGAGGCATAAACAAAAGATAAATTCCCAATTCCCAATTTCTAATTCCTAACAAAATGATCAATGCCCAATTTTGACATTCGTCATTTCATTGGAAATTGGATATTGGAAGTTAGGAATTTAGCGCGCAAAATGCGCAAATGCTCTGTTGGCTTCGGCCATGCGGTGGACGTCGGTCTTCTTTTTGATGGCTGCTCCCTGGTTTTGTGATGCTTCGAGTAATTCTTGAGCGAGCTTTTGTGACATGGGTTGACCCTTGCGACTCTTCGCCCCATCAATAATCCAACGGGCAGCAAGCATGAGTCGGCGTTCGCCTCGCACCGGGATTGGTACTTGGAAGTTGGCACCTCCAATACGACGACTCTTGACCTCGAGAATCGGTGAAACATTTCGCAACGCCGCATCAAACACGGTGATCGGGTCCTGATTGTGCTTTTCTTGAATAATCTTAAAACAGGTGTAGATCACTTTTTGAGCAACACTTTTCTTCCCCTTGCGCATCAAGTAATGCGTAAACTTCGCAACGACAAGGTTACTGTACTTAGGATCAGGAAGAATTTTTCGTTTTGGAGCTTGCTTACCGCGCATATTGTTCGAGAATACAGAAGCTAGAATTATGAATACAGGCTCATTAAAATTTGAAATTACCGATCGATACCCTAGATTCTAAATTCATTATTCAAAATTCTATTTAGGCCGTTTTGCGCCGTACAATGATCGCCCTTGGCGTCGATTCTGCACACCTTGGGTGTCGTACACACCGCGCACAATATGGTATCGAACTCCGGGGAGATCTTTTACCTTGCCGCCGCGTAACAGTACAATCGAGTGTTCTTGGAGATTGTGACCAATGCCTGGGATATAGGCCGTGACTTCCATACCATTACTCAACCGCACACGAGCAATTTTTCGCAAAGCCGAATTTGGTTTTTTTGGAGTCATGGTCGTCACCTTCACGCACACCCCGCGCTTAAAGGGGTTCCCCCCCGGCATTTCCTTACGGCGTCGTTGGAGCACGTTGAGCACTGGCGAAAGGGCCGGGGTCTTGGATTTATTTTTGAGCGGCTTGCGTGAACGCCGCACTAATTGATTCATTGTTGGCATAATGGCGATAAAGGATGGTCCAGAAATGTGACAATACTCTATCACTTTCTGTATGTCCAGTCAACAACCCCTTCCTTAGAGGAGAATCCGAAGCACCAACCCATGAAAAAATTGGAATATCGAACCAAATACAATCCCGCCACCAAACATATCTAATACCATCAGTCCGAGGAGGAGAAACGGCCCCCGCGTCGCTAACCATACGCGCATCTTCCAAAAACGATCCGGTAAAAGGGCAAATAGTACATGATGCCCATCCAGTGGTGGAATGGGAATGAGGTTAAACACCATAAGTGTGGTGTTTAATAAGATGAGGTAGATAAAGAACTGGATCATCAGGTTATCGTACGAATACTGCATAGTGGCCATGAGCACCCGAATCAACAGAGCAAACACGACAATACTGGCGAGGTTGGCGAGCGGTCCTGCCAGCCCGATGAGAGCTGGACCAAACCGACGATTACGAAGATGCGATGCATCAAACTGCACAGGCCTCCCCCATCCAAACCCGACCAAGACCAGTAAGACAAGTCCCATCTGGTCGATATGGGCCAGGGGATTTAAACTCAAGCGTCCTTGATGTTCGGGGGTATCATCACCAAGGAGCTTGGCCGCCAGTGCATGACTAAACTCATGCACGGTGATTGCATAGAGGATCGCAGCAAGCCAAACAAAGACTGCAATGGGATTGGTGAAGAGTTGGGCAAGGATCATAACGAGGTTTTAGGAATTAGGTACTAGGTTCTAGAATATTTCAGAATCATTTAAATGCGTAGTCATCAATATACGGATATATTGACGAATGAGAGGAATTAGGGTATTATATTATTTACCAAATCTAGAACCTAGAACCTAGAACCTAATTTCTCAACTTTATGTCCCGCCAATGTGATTCGTGTGGAAAAGGCCCCCGCACCATCGTCGACCGAAGCCATTCCCATATTGCTTCCAAACGCATTGTCTATCCAAACCTCCAAGCCCGCCACAAGGACGGGAAGACTCTTAAATATTGTACTCGGTGCTTGAAGACTCAAGTAAAAATGCAATAACAAGAGTGTATCACGACTACTAAAAACAAAACATCCCTCTAATAGGGATGTTTTGTTTTGTCCATTTACTCATCCTGGTCCTGAATCTTCTCCTTTATCTCTTCCCACTGGTCTTTGAGCATCGTCGTTACTTCATGAAGTTGAGTAGTGGCAATCTTTTTCCCCTTCTTGTACTCCGCCATCATTTGGTCCACTAATTGATCATACGTCTTTTTGGATTGTTTCTTAAGCTTTGGATACTCTTTGGAAAGTCGTTGCGAAAGATCTTTCGCATACTCCGCCGCTTCTTTGCGAATTTTTTTGTTCGTTTTATCCGGAAGGAGTAATACGACGGCGCTTGCAATGAGGGCCCCAAGAGCACTTCCCGCTATAAAAGATTTTTTGGACATAGGAGAGGAGTTGAGGATAAATAATCTTTTCAATCGGGGTGCGCGGAATCGAACCGCGACTACATGCACCCCATGCATGCGTACTACCACTATACTACACCCCGTTTAGGACGAAATTCTAAATTCGAATATCGAAATCCGAAAAATTTGAATTTTTTTGATTTGGTATTTGTTTCGAATTTCGTGCTTCGTCTTTTAGAATTTAAATCAAAAGGCTTCGGGTTGTGCTGACCCCGGGTTTCGGCGCTTAGGTACGTGGGTGCCCGCAGCAGTAAATGTTCAGAAGATCCTGTGGATCCTCATCCCATTCCTGCGCTGTAAGGCTCGCCAAGGCTCATGAGCCTTGGCGAATTGCCGCACTGTACTGCAGTCGCCCCGCCGAAGCGGAGTGTAAAAGCAGGTTGCACAGCGAACTCCCAATTCGCCTTGTTGTCCCGAAACATGCGAAGCCAGCACCGCTCTGAAGCCATTTTTATTGTAGCATCCACAACCGAACAGTCAACCATAGTACCATCCAATTGTAAATATTCTTTTTATACTATTGAAGAAGACCTCGGGGCGCACATGGGGGCGTCCCGAGGTCTGGGAATCGGATGGAAGGGACTTGAAGCCCTACCAGGTGGGGGTTCCTCCAGAGGAAGTTGATTGGTTGGCGGGAGGGCTAGCCTCCTGCTGTACGGCTAGCCTGCTCTTGGGGCAGACTTGCGGATTACCCGAGGGCATAGGTATGCCGCATCGGGAGCATGCCCATTCCTTTGTCAGAACTTTCCCTTGAGCATCATTCTTGGGAGTGAAGTTGTGACCATTCACCTGCAACAACAGCATTGGATATGTACCTCCTTGTCCTTGTCATCACGTACGCGTGATGTGATCACCGTAATGACCTGTTTGATCGACCCGCTCAAAAGAATTCTATAATCATTCTCAGCTCGACGATCACCAATGAATACTATTTTTACTGTATCGGAAATACCCACCGACTGTCAAAATCCTCTAAAAATTGAAAAGGAGTCTCGGGATGTTGGTGCATCGCAGAGACTCCTGTTGATTCCCATGCATCGATTCCTCCGATCGATGAGTAGATCTCCCGCCGGCGCCGAACGTGGTGCCGGTGCCGGCGGGAGGGTGAATGATTGGCCCGAAGAGCGCGAGGACCTTCGCGTGTGACGGGCCGACGGCTAGACGGCGGTGGCGACAGGGAGGACGTGGTGTCCTCCGCCCTTGCCGACGTCACGGTCGGTGACGATGGCCAGGGTGGCAAGCAGGAAGAACACGACCAGCATGACGGCCTCCAGAGCATTATCTTGAATTCCTACTGCGTGCGGTCTACCCAAAGATCCCTCATATGCCCCCGAAGTGCTCCATATCGGCGGAACAAATCATCAGCGGTTTTGGGACCCGTTGCGGAGCTTCATCCGCGCCCGGTGCATCGGCAGATCCCTGCCGGTATACCAGTTGATCTTCGCGTTGAAATTGAACAAGAGCGTTCACCTCCTTAGCGCTTGCGCGATTGGTGTTACCACTGGGGCTGTGATGGTCCTTTGTCGGACTTGTCCCAAATGGTCCGATCGAGTCGGACAATCAAGGCGCTCAATCGGCCCTGAATGGAAAGGACCTTAGAGCCATGTGGCTGTAAAATGACCTGGTGGAAAAGACACGACAGCACGTCCTTCAAGCGATTGGCTTGGTCGAGCGTAAGGTCGTAGCTCTGCCGACAGTCTTCGAGAAGATGTCGGAATTGTTTCCGGCCCTCGCTGTCTTCCGGCCAATACCAGGGGGTATCGGTGCCGAGGTGCTGATCGAGGTAGTACTCCACCTCTGCATCTTTGTAGAGCACCCCGGTTGAAATGAATGGCACCTCGGTAACGAGATGTTCCGGTACCACCTTCACTTCCCAGTGCGTGCCAACGGGCATCTCCCTCCGGATCAGGTTCATCCTTCGACTCTGCCGGTCGTACGACTCTGGCTTGCCTTCCACCTTGCGGTAGATGCCGCCGATGTCGACGAGGCAGACGAACCGGACGAACAAGTTGCTTTCGAGCTCTCCAACGCGAGCCTCGAGTTGAGATAGTCTCTGTTTGTAGGCTTCGAGATCAATCTCCGCCACCACCTTCCTGTGGTGGATCTGGAGCTCACGCAGACAGACTTCGTACCGCTCCATGGCTTCGGGAATGCCTGTGCCACTCATCGACTGCTGCGTGACGACCTGGATCTGGGTATTAATCCCAGGGACCAGGTTTTTCCTCACCGCATCAGCGATGTTGACTTCCCTCTTGATGCGCCCGGGCCTTGCAATGATCCGGGGGCCGTCGGGGGTTTCAATCACGCACACGTACTTGGTAGCGTGATCGATCAACTGTCCGGGCCTAACGATATCCAATTCCGACTCCGCGGAAGAAGTAACCAAGGGTCCTCCTTGCAGTCACGCCCAACGCAACTGCATCCATACTGCATACTATTGTTGATGTTGAACGACGAGGCGAGAGGAGTCGATAGTAATACACTCCCCTCAACTCGTCGTTCAACAGTAAGTTGTCAATGTTCGAAACGTTCTCCCATTATGTCATTCCGGACTTGATCCCTGCCTTCGGCAGGCAGGTGGAATCCATTGAAGGATCGTGCCTGTCTCCCGCAGGGAGAAATCAAGTTCAAGATGACGTTTATTTTGATTGTTCACTCTGTTCAAGATAATCGATTCCTCATCTCTCGTATTTAAAACGACACTGGCCCCTTTTAGGGGGCCAGTGTGGGTGTCGAAGTTGAGTTTCTGTTACAACCTGTTTCGATGTCGTCCACCACTGGCCCCGTGTGTAATGTTCTTCTTTGCAATAACAACGCAAAGCACGACCTGTCCTTTGGTAAGGAGGGTCGACATGGTACAACGTGTGGTCAACTGTGTTGAACTCAAAAACATATAGAAATTAATTCTATATCAAGAGTAACACGCTAGTATAAAGGTTTTCAAGAAAATGTCAAGGGGTAAAGTAAAAGCGGCTAGAGGGTCAGTACGCGGGCGATGAGCGCCACACTCGTAAAGTCTCTAGCCGCTAACAATAGGGTCCCCGTTCGTGGAGTTGAACCACGCACCTCCCCCGTGTCGAGGGGGCAATCTCACCGTGATCTACACGGGGATGAATTAGTTAGAGCGTCTGCGCGGGCGGCGTAGCGATCGCCTTCTGCTGCGTCGGGGGCAGCGCCATGATGGGCATACACTGCCCGCTATCGATCAGCTTGCGCCGAGTGGGTTGTGGAGGGGTGCTACAGTTGCTGCACCCCCACTCGTCGCGGCTAACCGGGACCGGGGTGTGCCGACGCTCACGCTTGGGGCAGTGCTCGTTCTCGAGCGCCAGGCGTTCACCCGTGGCGTCACAGTATGCGCACTCCATGGCGTCCATGTTGAGCGGATCCTTGGCGACATGGCAACCCTTTCGAAACAAGGTCTGCCGGACGAGACAGACGTTGCTGCGCAGCTTCACGTCGCTCGCCTCGGTCGGGCAGTAGCAGCACTTGTGCTGCTCGATCGTGTCCACGATGCCCGTCACCGCGCCCGGGATGTGCATCTCGTACGCTTCAGCATTCCGCTCGTCTTCCTGTTCCCGATATCCACAGTCAACCATGACCTTCCTCCTAATCCTTCGAGTCGACGATTGAGCACAACCGTGCTCACCTCCAGTATCATCGTCATCCTCGACACGGTCCAGAATCGTTTAATTCTGAAACAAGTTCAACATGACGTGTATAAAAAACCACCGCCCTTCGGAGGCGGTGTTGCTGACTTTTGGTATGCCAACGTCACCGCTTCCTGAAAAGGCGGACGACCACGACGACGGCTGTGGTGAAATTGGCGTAATGCATATAATGCTTATATCCTAGCGAAGACGTTTTAATGTGTCAAGGATATGTAAAAGGATAGGATATGTAAAAGGACCACCCAAATGGGGGGTGGTCCGCGGTCACTGGCGCACATGGCGTCCTCCGGCGCCTTAGCGCGTCTTATCGTCATCGGGCGATGCGTCCTCGTCGTTCTTCGGATCCTTCTTGGTTCCCAACACTTCATCGGGGGTTGGACTCACCGCGCCAGGCTCTTTGGGGAGCTCCCACGGCCGATCCCAGTCGTGGGGTAATAGTCCCATTTGGGCCAATTCGATCGGTGAAAGTTGTTTCTTCGCGCCTCTGGGCATGACCGTCGCTCCTTCCGGTTTCCGAACCGTTATCGTCGGTACACGCATTGTCTTGCTCAACGAAAGAAAGAATAGATATGCCTACCCCTAAACAAAAACGCCACCGTTTCTGGTGGAATGCTTCGCGTTGGTTTACTCATTTATTGGTTTACTGATTTATTTTAGTTGGAAGCATTTCCACCAGGTTGGAGGGTCTAAAGAATCCGAAGCTAAAAAACCGAATGGAATGCATAGATATTAATAGAATAGATCGAGGCATCCCCCCTTGTCAAGAACCCTAAAGCATGGTAGAATACGCGCACAATATTTATTAGAACGTGATTTATGAAATCAGACATCCACCCACAGTATCACCCGAAAGCCCTTATTGTCTGCGCTTGCGGCAGCCGCATCGAAGTGGGTTCAACGATCCCCGAGATCCATATCGAAGTTTGTTCAAAATGCCACCCATTCTATACCGGCACCCAGCGTATTATTGATACGGCCCGCCGCGTTGATAAATACAAGAAACGGTTAGAACTCCAAACCGAAGTCTCGGGCGAACGCAAAGGCAAGCGCGTGAAGCAAGCGGAACGCAGTCTCAAACGCAAAGAAACGGCAAAAGAAGAGGAAGCAACGACCGTGAAAGTAGAACCAGCCAAAGAACAAGCTTAGCGACAACACCAAAACTCCTCCAATCCGCCAGTTGGCGGATTGGAGGAGTTTTCTTTATACTCACAATAGTATGATTTCTCCCAAGCAACGCTCTACCATCCGCAGTACCTTGGAACGCCTTACCGATGAACTTAGTTCTTCGGCCGTGCTTAATGATCCCGCAAAACTCAAAACAACTTCTAAACAATACCGACAATTCCAGGATTTATCGGAACTGTTACATAAACTTGAACGTCTTGAGACACAGATTCGAGAACACGAAGAATTCCTTACCGCAAGCGATAACCCCGATCTTTCCGAAATCGCTCGCGTAGAACTCCCCGATCTTCGCACTCGGCAACAGGCGATCGACCAAGAGCTGGAAGAAATCTTAAATCCTCCAGATCCCCTCAACAGCAAAAATACGATTATGGAAATTCGGGCCGGGGCCGGTGGCGATGAGTCTGCACTGTTTAGCGCCGAACTCTACCGCATGTATACGCGGTTTGCCGAACGCATGGGCTGGAAGACGACATTGCTGTCGACCAATCGTATTGGTATTGGTGGATATAAAGAAGTGATTGTTAAAATCGAAGGAAAAAATGTATGGAAGTGGCTCAAGCACGAAGCCGGCGTCCATCGAGTCCAGCGCGTACCCGAAACTGAAAAAAGTGGACGCGTGCACACTTCCACCGTGACGGTGGCCGTGATGCCAGAGGCCGAAGAAATGGATCTTGCGATTGACCCCAAAGACTTAATTATTGAAACATCCACCGCGCAAGGTCATGGTGGGCAAAGTGTGAACACCACGTATTCGGCCATTCGGATGACGCATATTCCCACCGGGATTACCGTGAGTTGCCAAGACGAACGATCTCAAATTCAAAATCGCGAAAAAGCGATGGAAGTGATGCGCACACGGATCTTTGCGTACGAGCAAGAAAAACGCCGCCAAGCCGATAGTGCCGCGCGTAAATCACAAATTGGCAGTGGCGAACGCAGCGAAAAAATCCGAACGTATAACTTCCCGCAAGACCGTGTGACCGATCACCGCGTTGGTCAAAGTTGGCATCAGCTCCCGACACTCCTCGATGGAGACTTAGAGGAGATCATCAAGGTCCTCCAAGAGGCGGAGAACAAATCAATCGCTTCATAATTATTTGATTTTTTGCACTAACCGATACACCCAATACTTCCATGGATTGAGCACCACATCAAACGTTCCAGGATAGTGAGTAAGCGGAGTCGCCGGCGCAAAGCCGGTTTTAAATTTACTCACTCCGGGCCATTGGTCCCCTGCTCCCCATAAATCATATCGCGTACATCCTCGACGTTTCGCCTCGCGCATAATTTCCCAATGCAACAGGTACGGCGCCATCATGTCGCGGTGAAGTGAACTCGACGCACCGTGCAAGTAGTACGCCCATTGTCCAAAGAATGCCACGATCGCACCGGCAAGGAGTGCGTCGCCCTGGAAGGTACAAAAAAGTTCGATACATAAAGAATTATAGCCTGAGCTTGCCTGTCCCGCCTTGGCGGTGGTCGAAGGCCCCTCGACTCCGCTACGGCTACGCTCGGGGAATATATTGAGTAATTTTTTATAATACTCACGCGCATGAGTCCGGAACCCATCGCGCTTGGCCGTCTCCTCCAAAAGATCTAAAAATGCTTCTGGATTTTGCTCTCTTCGGACAACGACACTGTGTTTTTCTGCAACCTTAATGTTATAACGGGTTTTTTGTTTCATCTGTGCTAATATCTCCTCTTCTGTTTTTATAAGATCAATAATCAATGTCGTCGCGGGCTGAACGGCCTGTGGGCATCGCACAATAGAGAATTTAGAATCTCGAATTTTGAATGTTGGATCCGTTGGCTCCACTCTCCAGAATATTGCCTGAGGAAACTTTTTTCGAACTATCTCTATTAACAATTCTAAATTCAAGATTCGAAATTCTGAATTCTCTAACACCGGTCCCCGCGGCGAATACACATACGTTTGCCCTAATGGTAACTGTTGCTCCACTACCAATGCCCGAAATTCAAGATTCAAAATTCTAGATTCTATACGCTCGACTCGCCGTCCAAGCGCACGTTGAAATTCGCCCCACTCTTTTGATTGAAGGAGACCGCCATCCTTTGCGTGCTTTTGAATCCACTGATCCCACTCATTCATATTCCATTACCCTACCACAATACATTTATTTTTGAAATGAAAAACGATCCGGGCAGCCTAGATGCACTGCCGCGGATCGTGTGTCGCTCTGGGCGATCGCAAGGATATCTAAACGGTTCTGTTGGAACATAAAACCGCCCTTCCGGTGCGGTCGCCTTATAGCGAATCCCTTCTTCCCTATCAATGCTTGGTGATGGCCTTCAGATGGATTTGCACTTTCTGCGCCATCGCGGTCACATCGTGGATGGACACTGCGATGCCCTGTGCGAGCCCGGCATGGTCCTCGGCTTCGCGCTGATAGGCCTCCTGTTCGTGACAAAAGACGAGTCGCTTGGATCCCCCTTGGTTGCGCGCTTTGCGGATGAGCTCCGGTGCCTGTTTGAGGCTCGGCATCCATACAAAGATCAGTGGAGCGCCATTCATGAACTTCCGTTCAATGACGTCCTTCTCACTGTACGCCTTTGCGCGACAGCCAGGGTCAATGATGGCTAGGCACCGTCGATAGGTCTCCACGCGGATGGGGTCGTCGTCGACAATGAAATACTTCACGTTCGAGCCTCCTGGAGATAATGAGAATAATGGGATTTACATATGGTAAAGCGCGTCCCACTGCGTGTCAATGGTAGGGGGGTCAAAATAATAAGCGGCCGGGGCAGAAGGTGGGTCCCTCCTAAGCCCGGCCGGTAATCAAATCGTCTCTTGCGTGTTCGTCGCCGCCGGCACCGAGAGCTTTCGGATGAGCTCCGTGCCGAGTTGCTGGGCGATCACCTTGAGGAAATCCAGAGGGATCATCGGGAATTTAATCGCCTTAATGACGAACTCTGGCGTCGGCTCGAGAATTGTGATGAGGTCATCCACAAGCCCACGCTCCTGGCCGCTGCCGTAGGTGATGACCACGACCCGGACCGAAGAGCGGTGCTTGTTTGGCAATCTCATCTGCTGGACGATTTCGTAAATGGGGTCCGGCTGCACCGAATGGTAGTCGAGGATCGCGAGATCCACGCAGTGGAACGGGAACGGCTCCGGTCTAAGAAAATCAATATAGCCTCCCAACGCCCCCGGCCATTGGTTGTGACCAGGGAAATACATGTCCATCTCCAGCTTGCAAATCCCAATGAACTGACGGTCGAGATTGAGAGCCAGGACATTGAACCAAAAATTTTCCGACATCGAAGCTCCTCCTATTGTTACCCTTGGCGTTGGATCTTCTGCAGGTGAAGACGCGTTGCCGTTGCCAGTTCGCTCGGCGTGCTCACACCCGTCTTCCAGTGGAAGGCGAGCCCGCCGGTAGTCTGCACGAGCGACTCCGCCATGCTCATAGAATCCGGTTTGTCGGACGCCACGAATACCATCCGGTCGGCAACACGATTCCGCTTGGCATCGGCCACCAACTGCATCGCTGAATCCCCGGCTGACACATAGACGACTCGCGCGTCCCGAAGATACTGCGCGTCCCGTGCCTCCGCGATACTGGGAGACCGAACCGGATCGATCTTGTCGCTCGGGAACGCCTCCCGAATGGCGGGGAGCCACTGATTGACGGTGTCGCAGCCGATCCCGGCGAAGACGATCTTTATCGTTTGACCACTCACTGTTTCAACCTCCTTGTTGTAAAACCGATCCTACCATAAGGTATTCCAAATAACAAACACCCCAATGAGCACGGGCCCAACGGGGTGTTTCACTATCCTTTAATTCTTATAACACAACATTCAAAATCTTATCTTGCACGAATACTTTTTTCTTCGGCTCTTTACCTTCCATCCATTTTTTCACCGCATCGCGCTCATACGCAATCTTCTCTACTTCCTCTTGCGTGAGCCCCACCGGCAACTCAAATCGATCGCGGACTTTACCGTTGATCTGTATGACAAACGAAATGCTGTCGGACTTGGCAAGTGCCGCATCGAAGCTCGGCCACTGTGCAAGAAAGATTGATTCGGGCTTGCCCATCTGATGCCACAATTCCTCGGTGATGTGCGGCGCAAAGGGCGCAAGAAGAATCAGGAATGATGAATACTGAATCATGGATATCGACGGCGTCGCTTCTAACGCGTTGAGTAAGATCATCAGTTGCGATACCGCGGTGTTGAACCGAAAGCCATTAATATCATCCGTTACTTTTTTAATCGTTTGATGCAAGAGGCGATCAATATCGTTTGTCATCGCGAGGCCTTTAGGCCGTGGCGATCCAGAACCGTTTTCTGGATTGTTTCGCTGCGGCTCACAATGACGAGTGCCCAAATTCCACACGCGATCCAAGAACCGACGCATCCCGCGCACACCATCCGTGCTCCACGCAATCGATTGCGTAAACGGCCCCATAAACATTTCATACAACCGTAAACTATCGGCACCGTACTGCCGAATAACATCATCGGGGTTAATCACATTGTTCCAACGCTTACTCATCTTGCGCCCGTCTTCGGCCAAAATCAGCCCCACATTCACCAAGCGTTTGAATGGTTCAATGGTCGACACGGCCCCAATATCAAATAAAAACTTATGCCAGAACCGTGCGTATAACAAATGCCGTGTCGCGTGTTCAGCGCCACCAACATACAAATCGACCGGCATCCATTTTTTAAACTCGTCGGCGTATTTGGAAATTGGAAATTGGAAATTGGAAATTCCTCGCATGATATATGCAAGGTAGTACCACGAAGAGCCAGCCCATTGGGGCATGGTATTAGTTTCACGCTTCGCACTTGCCCCACACCGAGGGCACGGGATGTTCACCCACTCCGCAATTCCCGCCAGCGGCGACTCGCCCGTACCCGTGGGTTCGTAGCGCTCTACCATGGGCAGTGTCAGAGGCAGATCCTTCTCGTTGAGTGCCACCGTGCCAATACCTTCTATCGCGCGCCAGATCTCTGGTTCTTGAATGTTACAAAAATGATCCGCTTCAGGAACGACGGTGATGGTTTGAGATGCCCCGAGCATCTGCCGAAGATGATCGATATCTTCAGCGCGAATGATCGGGTGCATTGCATCTGCAAGGATCACAACCTCGCCCGCATTTGTTTTGATCTTCTCATACTCAAATTTCCAATCAGTACTCTTTTCTACGTGAGGACGAGCGTGATCGTTAAATATTGCTGTGACAACGGGATCCACAAATATCGATCGGCGAACAAGTGTAGAGATTTTTTCCAAGAGCTTCATCATGACAATCCCACCAAGACTATGACCAACCAAGATCGTATCCGGCGTGATTTCAATATTGCTCAAAATATATTCCACTTGCTCGTCGATATTCGGTGCACTCGCATTGGGAAGATCGGGGCTAAACACGGTGTGTCCGGCGAGTTCAAGCTCCGCTTTGAGCCACGCTTGATACACGCCCGTTCCACTCCCACTGATCCCGTGAATCAAAATGTACCGGTACTTTTTCTTTTTACAGTCGTCGCAACGAATCATCGGGATCGGCTCTCCCCAGTACCGCTGACGGCTAAATACCCAATCGCGCATTTTGTAGTTCACTTTTTTCTGAGCGAGTTTATTTTTTTCAAGATACTCAATAATTTCAGCATGACACTCATCGGCAACTCTCCCACTGAACTCACGCGGCTCTGTTAATACTCCATGGAGCGTATCCGTATAACAATAGTCTAAGTCTTCTACCTTCTTGCGCTCTACAGGGTCGCTTGGAAAAAGTACGGGCTTGAGACAAATTCCGTATTTTTTGGCAAATGCAAAATCACGCTCATCATGCGCAGAGCACTTCACCATTCCCGTCCCGTATTGTGCGAGTGCATAACTAGAAACCCAGATGGGAAGCTCACCATTGCCCACGGGATCAACAATATATCGACCCGTGAACATGCCCTCCATTTCACCAATAGCATACCCGCCCTCTTGTCGTTTCTGAATTAGCGTCTGACAAAATTCAAAAATTTGCTCTTTATTGCCTACCCCTTCAAGTAACTGGGGAAGCAGTGGGTGATCCGGTGCGATCACCACAAATGTGTCGGCGGTGAATGGTTCAAAGTGCGAGTTAAATGTTTGGATAACAATGTCGGAATCTTTCACCCTGGCACTAAAGAGCATCCCTTCGCTCCTGCCAATCCAATTGCGTTGCTGGATTTTAATCGACTCTTCCCAATCAAGCATATCTGCGCCGGCTGGCGGATCGAGGTCTTCGAGCAACCGATCGGCATATCTCGTCATCCGCAATTTCCATTGGCGCATCTTTTTTTGTTCAATAACACTCCCACACCGCTCGCACTTACCGTCATCCAAGTCTTCGTTGGCCAACCCCGTCTTACACGACGGACACCAGTTGATCGGCTCATCAGCCTCGTAGGCAAGTCCGTGTTCAAACAATTTTAAAAATATCCATTGTGTCCAACGGTAATACGCAGGGTCTGTGGTATTCACTTCGCGATCCCAATCGTAGGTAAACCCGATTTTCCCCAACTGCTCTTTAAACACCTTGATGTTTTCTTCCACGGCCTTGGCCGGATGCACCTTATTTTTAATGGCATAATTTTCTGCGGGCAATCCAAAGGCATCCCAGCCCATGGGGTGGAGCACACTCTTGCCTTGGAGCATCTTCATGCGCGCTATAACATCGGTCGCAATGTAGCCCTTGGGGTGGCCGACATGGAGTCCCGAACCGGATGGGTAAGGAAACATGTCCAAAATATATTCTTTTTCTGCCCGATCGTACCGCCGATAGAGGCCCTCCTTCTCCCATTGTTCTTGCCATTTCTTCTCGATTTCGGCGTGATCAAAATTTTGCCTTTCTTGGGTCATAAAAATGTTGGAAAACATCATTTTTTTGCTCAACTCATATATTTTTCGACTTACTGTAGCATACACCCAAATAGTTTTATGCACAAGATAACCTTGACAAAACAACCTCCCTTGTGGCACAATACGTCTAATCTATGACTGTTCAAACAACACAGTAAGAACAGGATCTCTGCAAAAACCACCCCATGAGTCACTCTAGGGTGGTTTCGGCGTTTAAGATCATTAACGACAATTCCTACGTCTCGATCCATCAAATCGCTTGCATTACGAACATTACTCTCCTTGATCCACGCTGTAACCAGTGGCTTTGTATTATTGCGTTCTCTGACCATGGTTGGAGTGCGTATCCTCACACCGGCGTTCCGCCACACGGTCGTACCCGTGGTCGTCCTCCTCCGGGGCCTTGCAAAACGCATCCAGACAAATCTCAAAAACAACACGCCATGGACATCATTGTGGAATCCCAAACGACTCGCTCTCCAATCGATGGTCGTGGCTGTTGCCTTAGTCGGGAGCCGTACCACGCTCTTTGCATCGGATACCACGACCCCCACCGCGGACCATAGTATTCTCTCTCGAATCCTGCGACCCGAACCTGAGCCTGAACTCATCGAAGATTCAACATTGCCCATTCTTCAACCCGCCGGACGTTCCGAAACCCAGAACCTTACCGCTGTGGACCCCGAAATTCTCGACCTGTTTGTGTACGATGAAGAAACGATAGAAGAAGGAGGGTCGGAAACAGCAATCGGTACGGACGTTACCGGCGTTGAGAGCCCCGTCATTCTCCCCGGCAATTCTAATAGTGTCACCCCGCGCCGCTCGACGATTACAGAATACACGATTAAAGAAGGGGATGTGGTGAGCAGTATTGCTCAAACGTTTGGTATATCCATTACGACGATTCTTTGGGAGAACAACCTTACGGCCTATAGCGTGATTAAACCCGGACAAACGCTCAAGATTCTTCCATTTTCAGGAGTAACCTACATAGTCAAAAACGGCGATACCCTTGCGCGGATTGCTCAAAAAACAAATGCTGATGTTGACCAAATCCGCACGACGAATAACCTCACCGACGAAAAACTGGTTGCGGGTGGAACGCTGATGATCCCCAATGGCCACGCTATTGCTTCCATATCACCCACGAGGCGCATCCAGAATCAACAAACCGCAACGATTGATGTTCCCACACCCGGAAACTTAAGTGTTTCTAATATCATCGGGCTGGTGTGGCCGACAGTTTCACGCCACATCAACCAATACTTTGGCCGCCGACATACGGGAGTGGATATTAAAGGAACGATCGGGACCCCCATCTATGCCGCACAAGATGGTGATGTGGCGCTTGCAGGGTGGAACCGCGGAGGATATGGCCAACAAGTAGTGCTCAAACACGATGGTGGAATTCTCACCCGATATGCCCACATGAGTAAAATTATTGCCAAACCCGGTGAAAGTGTCGTCAAAGGGCAAGTGATTGGGCTCGTGGGTTCCACGGGACGTTCTACGGGTCCACATCTCCACTTCGAAGTCATCAAAAACGGAGGACGGTTAAATCCGCTCAACTCCTACAAGTAAACCATGGATCACAAAAACAACATTAAATAACCTCCGAAATACTCGGGGGTTATTTTGTTCCCTGTTCCATGATCCATAAGTGTTACTCACCGCAACTGTTCCTGCAACCGTGGTCGATACTGGAGCGCCTCTGCAACGTGCCCAAGAGAGACGCTTTCAGACCCCTCGAGGTCTGCAATAGTCCGGCTCACTTTAAGGATACGCATATACGATCGTGCCGAAAGATGGTACCGATCCACGGCTTGTGAAAGCATCGATCGCGTCGCATCATCCAGTGTGCACCACTTTCGAATATGTTCATTGCTCATCTCGGCATTCGTGATAATGCCACCAGGGCCAAATCGTTCGTGTTGGACAGCGCGAGCAGTACGAATACGATCACGAATGACCGCGCTCTTTACTCCCGAGGGCGCGACATCCATAAGTCTGTCCGTTTCTACGGCGGGAACGTCGATCACAATATCAATACGATCGATCAATGGCCCTGATAACTTCTTTTGATACTTGAGAATTTGAGAGGCAGAGCAAATACACGGCTTCTGGTGCGTACCCGAAAACCCGCACGGGCACGGATTGGCACTGGCAACAAACATAAACTTGGCGGGGAATTGTACGCTCCCCAGGGCGCGTGCGATCGTGACAATCCCATCTTCGAGCGGCTGCCGAAGCGCCTCTAACACATCACGGCCAAATTCTGGAAGTTCATCCAAAAAAAGGACACCGCGATGTGCGAGTGTTATCTCCCCTGGCCGTGGATTGGTTCCACCACCGACCAAGGCAATATCCGACGATGTATGATGCGGGCTCCGAAAGGGCCGCAAAAATGAAGCCGGGATGCCACGTACGAGTAACCCCGCAACACTATAAATTCGAATAACATCGATGAATTCATCGCGGCTCATGGGTGGGAGGATTGAAACCAGGGAGCGCGCAAGCATGGTTTTGCCCGATCCCGGTGGACCAGTCATGAGGATATTATGGCTCCCAGCCGCAGCGATTTCCAAGGCCCTCTTTGCCGATTCCTGTCCGCGTATATACGCCATGTCTGTCGTGTGACTGATCGTCGCATCCAACTCCATCTGCGTCAGGGGCACGCTCTCTAATAAACGTTCTCCCCGGAGATGCGCAATGAGGTCCAGGAGCGTCCGCGGAGCAAGTACACAAATCCCTTCAACAAGCGCCGCCTCTGCGGCATTTTCTGGGGGGACGACGACATGGGTGTACCCACGCTCACGGGCACACAGCGCAATCGCGATAATTCCATCCACACTTCGCAATGTCCCATCCAATCCCAATTCCCCGCACACAATCCATGTAGGAGGAATCACCAGCAATGCTTCGTCGGCGGCCGAAAGAATCCCGAGCGCAATCGGTAAATCAAATCGTGGCCCTTCTTTTTTGAGATCCGCCGGAGCCAAATTAATAGTGACCCGTTGCCGAGGAAACGGGAGGTCGCTATTTTTCAGTGCCGATCGAACACGCTCGCGCGCTTCTTGGACCGCGGTATCCGCAAGCCCCACGATCGTCACCGCTCCCAAGCCCGGGCTTACATCCACTTCGACGGCAACGGGGATCGCTTCAATCCCCTTCACCGTCGCTGTCCACAAACGAGAAGGCATATGATCTGACGAGATTATGTCGACCCCACGTCCTTTGAGGGTCGACGAGAAATTATTAGTTTATTGATTTATTAATTTTATTCTTACCCAATACATTCGTAAACAAATAAATTACTCCGGCAATAATCATCATGTCCGCAATATTAAACCAGAACGCCCCCCACGGAAAACGGACAATCCAATAATCCCACACGCCGCCATAGATCCATCGATCAAAACAATTATTCGCGCCCGCCAGCACGATCGCTAAACCGGCAAGAGCACGCTTGTCGTGCGCACGCATCCAGAGGATGGTCTGAATAAGCACGATGACAATAATCGTACCAGCGGCAGTGTCCAAAAAAAGAGAATGAGAGAGAAACCAAAACAATGGTTGAAGATGTTTAGGCCAATCAAAAAAACTTCCGATCCCTAATTCGCGCGCTTGCGAAAAAGATTCAGAAGTTATTGATGTGCGGATCCATCGATCCACGACAGAGAGTGCGATGATGATGAACGCGAGGTACACACTTCATCCACGGGAAAATTGTTCTTTGCAGTGCACGCAGGAACTGGATTCGGGCCGGGCGAGTAATCGTGGGAGTGGAATTTCTTTTTTACAATATTTGCATGTTCCGTACGTACCATCATCGATCCGCGCTAATGCGTTTTTGACATCACGCAATTCCCGATCCAGATCTTGCTCAAGAGATAAGTTGTCGCCATAAAGGGCGACCTCGGCAGCATTCTCATCTTCTTTATCACCAAACGAAGGGAAGTCGGATTCTTGGGCGCCGGTCGCACTCCCCCGACGACCAAGCTCTTTGAGCTCGTCTTCTAAGCGAGTTTTTTCCTCGTTAAGTTTCTGTGTAATGGTTGTGAGTGTTTTGGAATCCATAGGGAAAAGGAGTCATTGCACGGATAGCGTAGCATACCAGTGGCATGGGAAGCAAGATGGATTTTTGTAATTGAAAAGGCGCGGGGTTAACCCCCGCGCCTTGACTGAGTCAAGGAAAGTCTCGGGGTCCCGCGCCATCTTCTGCGCTTCTGCATCACGGCCCCCGAATAAACGGGAGAGGTAATGATCCTGAAGCTCAGAAGTGTGTGCAACTCGCTTACCAACGAAAGCGAGAGGATGTTCGTCTGCCATTCTGGTGGTCAAGTATCGCGCTGGACCGAAGTCCTAAGCATCGACATCAACCAAATTTTATTTTTGTTTTTTTAGTGGCCGGTTGGTCGGCCATCGAACAGCAGAGGACCACAGCGGGGGATCTTCTCCTCCACTCTGGTCCTCTTCTGTCTGCTGTCCAAGGTGCTTCCAAACTTCACCATGGATATAGTATAGCACAATTTTTGCATTCCATCAATCCCACCGTCACCATGCGTCAAGCACCGTATCAAAAAAGAAAAATACGCTCGCTGGGCCCTTGGGGTGCACAACACGGCATCCAAAAGAGCCCAGCGAGAAATTCCGAACAATGTCCGTACACAATGCCAAAAACTTTTTAGCGGTTCAACAAAATCGCATGTTGCGACTTTCCAACCGCCACATTGGTGACCACGCGTTGAGGGGTTGTGATACCCGGACCATCGTAAAAACCATACATCTCGCGATCACTCCACCATCGATGCGCGCCGTAGACCATAAAGTTGTCCCCAGCAATCTTAGTGGTATCGTCAGTGGGATCTATCCACAGCGTGTACCGCCTGGGATCAGCCGGGATACACCCCGTAGGCGACACGATCCAATGGATTGTTTGATCCGTATGCGCTTCCAAGATAAGGGCAAGGCTTGCCGTTAAACAAAACCCATCGGGGGGTGGAGCAGGGCGATACACAACAACGATCGTTGCGGTGATCCCACCACGACCATCGCGCACGGTGTGATAGAGGATGGCATTGCCAGGTGATGACACTGTGACAATTGTCCCATCCAGTTGGGCATGCGCATCAGCGGGCAGTACTCGGTGCAACGACCACGCATGGAATAACGGATCTCCATCGGGGTCAACCGCTTGCTCCACACTCGTCAAGTCTATCGAAGACTCAAATGTTTTGAGCGTGACCAGTTGTGGCGTGTCGTCATGTGGCGCGTGATTGCGGTGATCCATGTACTGCGACAAGAATGTATGGTAACGACAAATCATTGTTGGGTGCCGAAGAATGAGTTGGTGATCCAACCCATTATTGTATGACACGCGATCTACTACACCCGAATCGGTCCATCCAAAAAATGGATCCGTACTCCCCTTCTGCCACCCATGGAGATCTTTGGGGAGCGCGCTCTCGGTTGCTACTGCTCCATCAGAATCTTCGTGCTCAACAAGTCCGGTGGGCTGTCGCCAAATCTGTCGTGCCTGTTCGTACTCGGGATCCGGAAATGGAATATCACCCGTGCCACCGGCAACGTGTGTAACACTCGCATCCTGACGATGCGCATCATCGTGTTGGTTGAATGCGGTGAGCGTGGAATTGCGATTCGGAAATAAAATTTCACCATTGGAATCTTTCCACCATTCATCGTAGACCAAACTCGCAAGCCCGTCGGAAGGAGGAACGCAACCGTAGTGAAGCAGTGGCCATGCCTCTTGTGGCATTGCCCGCTCCAAGAAAAAATTGAGATCGAAATACCGACCCTTGAGCGCCGTCGCAATCGATGATCCATGATGCGGCGTACCGATCGTTACGAGCGCTTCCACTCCGTTGAGCATGTTCTGAAGATATCGCCCAACTATTCCTCCCATGCTATACCCAAAAATTATCACGCGACGACTCTTGGTAAGTACTGAAGATGTAAGGAGGCTGGTAAGCTTTGTAGCAACTTCTTTGGGTGTACGCGTGGTCGGGTATGCGAACCGATAGAAGGCAAACGAACGCTCAAGGTCATGGAGATTGTCGGCGATCCCGTTTGGGCTTGTCGCATCAATACCCGCAAACCAATTCCATCGCGCAAGCGCTTGGGGGATGGTTTGCCCCGCTGCACAAAACTCACTCTTAAAATCAATCCCCGATATGAGGAATACAAGAATGCGATCATCGAGTTGTAGGTTGGGATTGAGTGGTTCAATCGCGTATCCATCGTCGCTGGAAACCAAGTTCTGAAAACTCACGGGCACAAACGTTCGACGAACATTTCCCAGTTGCGTCATCCATGACCGCGCCCATGCGATCGGTCCTTTTGCCGCAGCTCCCGCTGTACGCGAGGTTGCCTCCTGAGTAAATGCGTGGTAGTCGAAGGTGGTCGTCTGTCCTGTTTTCAAATCATAGACCACGGCGTTTTTGACAAGTATATCAGCAGTGGGGCTCTCTCCAACATCAACTGATAAGGTAATCGGGAGTGGGGCATCCGTGAGCAGATGTGTTGCCGCCTCTTCAATGTCGATCTGACGTGTTCCGTCGATAGGGTTGTTGGCAATGCGATATCCAAATGCCGGCAACGGTGTACGGAAGGATACAGGCAAAGCCGGTAAGGTAGATCGCACACCAAATGCGTTGAGGTTGAACGACTCAAACCCTGTACGAATTTCTTGATTCATTGTTGCCGACACCGACGGGATCACGGCAATACTCTGTGTGATTCGATCGCTACTCAAACCGTCTGTACATGAGTGCTCAACGCTCATCTCTTGTGCAGCCATCGTAACAACAACGCTCCGGCCCACACTAAAGATCAACTCCGTACCAGAAGAAAATACTTTCCACGTTGAGGAAAGCTCTTCGTCGCCCGGGTCGTCGTCCACCGCATTACTTTCAAAGGTGAGTGTTGTGCCTTGGGTGGCAGCACGGGGGATACCAGCGATGCGTGCATGGGGAGGAAAATTCGAGTTGGGTAGCACTATTGGAGCCATGGTCGTGGGAGAAATCAACGCATATGAATCGGTGTGGTTCAGGAGAACCTCAGGCAACTGCTGACCTTCCAGAGCGACGGGTTGCCATTGTATCGATGATTGACCGGGAGAGCGGATCAGAATTGCCGATACTCCCATGAGTCGTCGAACACGCTCGGCGTCGTCGACGGGCGGCCGGAAAAAGCGAACAAGCGAAATCCCCCGCGGAATCGATCGGACCAATTCCGATGCACTCCACGGTACGCCGCTGACAACAACCGTTTGAGTACGCGATGCAAACACCACGTACGATTCATTGCCGCGGACAGTGTATGCTCGAGCTTCGGGAGACTCAGCCATGACGACATGCCAACGATCTCCTGCACTAACGACAATGAACCGCGCATCGATGAGTCGACAAACATCATCGAGCGTACCGAGGTTTGGCACTCGCAGCGGAACGCCAATAACTGATACGCCCTTCGTGATTGCGATGGATGCGGTGGTTACGGTTGAAGGCGCTGCTTGCGTAGTCCCGACCAACAACAAAACTGTTACGAAACGAACCAATATGTGAATGTGCATGATCCATCCTCTCCATAGTGACATGACGATATGGTGCGTATACGTAGTATACATAATCCCCAGGCTTTAAGCCTGGGGATTATGTATACATCTGTTGAAATGTTTATGCGGTATGCCCAACGCCCACCGTGGGACTCGAGGAATGATCACCAACGAGCACGTTCCGATATCGCTCAATGGTGGCAAGCGCAATCATGTTCCAATTATACCAACGTTCAATCATGTCACGATTGGCACGACCCTGCGCCTTCGATGCATCCGATCGATTCATCACAAACTTGAGCACACGGACGAGATCGTTCACATCGGTCGAATGGAACCAAAAATCGGGATTGGTCATGACTTCACGGTTTTCGACAATGTCACTAACCACGACGGGTTTAGCATAACTCATCGCCTCTAAGAGGCTGAGCGACAACCCTTCGGATTGCGAAGGCTGTACGACCACCGATGCACCGCGGAACAAGGCATCGAGTTCTTTCCCAACCCGTTGTCCAACAAAAATAATATTGGCGTTAGAACCGGCCAGACCATTTAACTGTTGTACGTATTGATTCGTATGATACCCTTCGCCGACAATAACGAGCGGTACCTTCGTACGCAGGGCCTTCCACGCGGCAATCAATGTGTGTACGCCTTTGTGCGGAATCAAGCGACCGACATAGAGAATGTACCCAGAACGGGCAATACCCAAGCGCTCTTGAATCGGCCGGATATTCGTGCGCCCCTCTACCACAGTTGCGCCGTTGGGGATCATTGTGGTAGCGCGTCGATACACGGCCCACACATGGCGCTCCAGTTCTTTCGAAATCACAATAAGTTCATCGGCAAATCGGCAAGCAACCCACTCACCAATTCGTAACGATGTGCGCGCAAACCATCCCCATTTTTGATGATAGTAATCCGGAGAATGATACGTAACCACAACGCGCATCCCCGGAATCAACCGGATGAACGGAGTGAGTAACGCAGGTCCAATTCCATGGAGGTGAATAATATCAACGTGTTCAATAATACTCGCATGGAGTATGGCCAAAAAAGTATGGGTGATTGCATCCAAATGTTTGGTGCGGATTGACGGTAGCGGCCGGAGTTCAACACCCTTGTACGTTGATTGCTTACGAGGGGTATACCACCGACGGGTATATACGAGCACCCGAAGCCCTTGTCGGACCAATCGGGTGGACAATTCCTCGACATGGCGTTCCACCCCGCCCGAGGCGGCGGGAATACCCTTTGATCCAATCATGGCAATGACGAGGGTTTGTTTCATAAGAAGGCAATATTCTCACAAATTTAACTAAAAATCATATCATATTTTAGCGATTCTGTCAAGAGGGCCGCGGAAGACTAAAAAACACCCGCCGGTTGGGCGGGTGCGTTCACAAATCCTATCTAACTTTTTATATTATCGCAGTAAGTATTTACGTTTTCCTCCAGTTGAATCCGAAAGATCGGTGTAATCATCAGCAGCCTCGATCAGTCGCGCTGATGTGGTCTCCTTAAACCCAAGCACTTCGACAAGATGGCCATGGTATTGAAGATACTCTACAAGCGGAACAAAGTCTCCGTCACCCGTAACGAGCACAATCACGTCGAGCTTCGGGCTCATCTTAATCACGTCCACCACCATGCCCGCGTCCCAATCCCCTTTTTTGGTGCCACCCAAAAATACTTGCAAGTCTTTCATCCGAACTTCAAATCCTTGATTATCCAATGCCTCAAAAAACTTCTGCTCTTCTTGGCTCTTGGATTTAATCACATAGGCAATGGCGCGCACCAATTTACGACCCACCACAGCGGCCTTCAGGACTTCTTTAAAATTCACTTTTGCGTTGTACAAATTCTTTGCCGAATGGTACATGTTGCCCACGTCGACAAACACTGCGACGCGCTGTTCTGGATGTTTGACCATAGTCGTTATGCAACTTCGCTCTTAGTGTCCGCTTTGATCAATTCATCAATGGGTTCTTCAGCAATGACCTCATCGACCAATTTGGCCGGGTCGGTGTCTTGGGGGATGCGCGAAATCTTGAGTTTCAAGCGCTTAACGAGCGACTCAAATCGTTCCACGCTTTCGCGTTCCAAATATCGGAGGAGTTTCCGGCGCGTCATGACCTTTTTTAACAGTCCCCGGCGAGACGAAAAATCTTTTTTATGAAGTTTAAGGTGATCTGTGAGTTCGCGGATTTCTTCAGAAAGGATTGCGATCTGGACTTCGCTCGACCCTGTATCATTGGGGTGGGTCTTGAACTTTTGGATCACTTTATCTTTGAGCTTCTTATCGAGCATACGCGTATTGAGGTGATAGGTTCTAGGAGCTAGGGACTAGACGAAAATCGACTAGAACCTATCACCTATCACCTAGAACCTTCTCAATTATCGTTTCTCCGAGCAACGTCCGTGCTCACGGGCGCTTCCAAGAGAACGAAAATAAATAATATCTATACTCTACAACCATTGCGGTCAAAAGTCAATGGACGTACAATAGACATACTCCAAATACATTCCACCCTAAACAATCAGCCGGGGATCCTAATACTACAAATACTAAAAGTATTTATTCGAGGTATTTGCCTGCCTGCCGGTAGGCAGGGGTAACAATCTGTGGTATTGGGATTATAATTCTATGTCTTCACTTGCTCAACTTAAACAGCAATTCCTCGAATACCTCTCGGTCGAAAAAAACCGTCGTCAACAAACAATCCGGACCTATACATACTACCTGGATCGATTCACGGCTTGGGGACTTGAACACGGAATTAATACGCCCAAACAGGTAACCGGCCCGATCGTGCACAATTACCGTGTTTGGCTCAAACGTCGGACCAGCCGATCTGGTGAAGAGTTGTCGGTAAACACTCTCAATTACCACATGATTGCCTTACGGGCGTTTTTAAAATACCTCTCTAAGCTTGATATTCCGTCGCTGCCTGCCGAAAAAATAGAATTAGGCAAAATGGTCGAACATCAAGTGATTGTGATGGAAGATGATGAGTTGGAACGACTTCTCAATGCTCCACTGCAAAAAAATCCTAAATTCGAAGCACGAAATCCGAAACGTAGACAACACGACGAACTGATACAACGACGAGATAAAGCAATGCTCGAATTGCTATTTTCGACCGGTCTTCGGGTGGCAGAGCTTTCGAGTCTCCAGATTGATAGCATAAACCTCAAACGCGATGACTTTTCGATTCGCGGGAAAGGGGGGAAGTTACGCATCGTCTTTTTGTCGGATCGTGCCAAGAGCGCCATCAAACAATATCTTGATCTCCGCGCCGATGTCTCCCCCTACTTATTCGTACGTCATGATGGCGCCTACGCTAACGCTCCGGCGGGTACATTACCAAGAAATGACGATGAAAAACCGTTGACTTCACGTTCTATCGAGCGTATGGTATCTCGGTATTCTCGCCTTGCAGGCATTACCAAACATATTACTCCACATTCACTTCGACACTCATTCGGGACTGATCTTCTGCGAGGTGGGGCCGATATCCGTGCGGTGCAAACATTGCTGGGACACTCCTCAATCACCACTACGCAGATGTATACGCACGTCACCGATACACACCTCAAAGAAGTCTACAAGGCATTCCATGGTCAACGCAGAGGCAAGAAGGAATAAACGGACCAGCTTCTGGCCGACAATAGCTAAATTTTTATCCCTCTACTGTTCCCATAGTTCAATGGATAGAACGAGAGCCTTCTAAGCTCTAGATCTTGGTTCGATTCCAAGTGGGAACACCAGAGGCATAAAAAATAGCGATGCACATTCAATCCACATTGACAATCCACATTGACAGTACCAATAGTGGGCCTATAATACCTAGACTTCTGCGATTATCAAACGCGTGTTCAAAGGTCGGATGCGAATGAATACATCGTAGTCTTCGTTGTATAATTTTTATATCTACTATGATGAATGGATTTAAACGAATCACGACACTAAGCGTCAGTGTCTCCATGATGATCAGTCCCCTCGTCAGCGTACTCGTAAGCGCTTCCCCCGTCGTGGCCTCCTCGCATCGCGAAGCCCCATTGATTAGCCAAGACGCGCAAGCCGACGCGACGGATCTGTACGCATTTGTCAGCCCCGATAAACCAGACACCGTGACCTTGATTGCCAACTACCTGCCCATGCAACTTCCCCCTGCAGGACCGAATTTCTACAAGTTTGGCGATGAAGTGCTCTACGAAATCAACATTGATAACAATGGCGATGCCAAAGACGACTTGAGCCTTCAGTTTAAGTTCTGGAGCGAAGTAAAGAATGGCAACACCTTTTTGTACAACACCGGTCCGATCACGGCCCTCAATAGCCCCAACCTGAACCAAAAACAATACTACTCGGTCTCGCTCCTGCGCGGCGAAGAAAATCGCAACGCCGTACGCAAAGGTAAGGTCGTGAAAGGGGCAGAAAAGTTGATGGTGGCCCCTGCCAACGTCGGACCAAAATCATACCCCGAGGGCTACGGTAAAGTCGCCGCACAAGCAGTATACAATGTGGGTGAAGGCATTAAAGTGTTTGCCGGACCCCGCGATGACCCGTTCTTTGTCGACCTCGGAGGCATCTTCGATCTCTTGAGTGGTATTAGCGGCAAGGACTACGTGGCCGGTGCCAATGTAATGACCCTTGCAGTCCAAGTCCCCAAGAGTTTCCTGACTGCGAACAAGAAAGACGCCACCGACCCCAAAGATACCAATTCCATCGTAGGCGTACGCACCACCTCGTACCGAAAAACCGCCTCCGTACTCCGAGAAGAGAATGGAAAGGCGATGAGCAAAACATCGGGTAACTGGGTGCAAGTATCACGTCTTGATAACCCATTGGTGAACGAAGTGGTTATTCCCCTTAAAGACAAAGATAAGTGGAATTCTTCGCTTCCAAAAAATGATGGACAATTCTTGAGCTACGTTACCAAGCCGGAACTTGGTGGACTCATGAAGGCCATCTTGGGTGTGAACACCCCACCAGCACCTCGGAATGACCTGGTGACCATCTTCTTGACCGGAATCCCCGGCTTGAACCAACCCGCCAAGGTCGTTGCATCTTCGCAGCTACGGTTGAATATGGCCATCCCGCCAACAGCAGAGCCAAAGAAAAATGGCGTGCTCGCGGGAGACAATGCGGGATACCCCAATGGTCGCCGCCTTGCGGATGATGTCACGGACATCGCGCTGCAAGCGGTTGCCGGAGGAACACCGTTTACGCCGGACTTCAACAAAGAACCGAACAACGTGATTGGAGATAAAGTGGATGCCAACGACAAGGCATTTATGGGAGCATTCCCATACGTGGCCGAACCCAATGGCTACGCTGCGCAATAATCTCTGTCGTCATGAAAGCGTGCAAGGGGCTCCCTCGGTGGAGCCCCTTGCAGTGTCGATTGATCCTTTCTACTTTATGATGCAATCATCAAAGCGAAAAACTATTACTCTATTTATTGGTGCGGTCATTGTCATCGTAAGCACCATTGTAATCGCTCGATATTCAAAGATTCCCTCCCCCAAACCCTTCACAGCCACCTCAGTAATGGATCGTACGATTGCCACATTGGAGGAGCAATTTCAAAAAACTCCAGAAAAATTTGCCGTATCAGTGGCCCTGGCAAATGCTTATATGCAAAAAATCCGTGAAACAGCGGATTCTTCGCTATACCAAAAAATCGAACAAATCATAGAGCACGCTACACGTATTGATCCAGAAAATCCAGAACTCCCATCCTTGAAGGCACAAGTGGCTCTGGGCCGGCATCAATTCAACATGGCTCTAACCCTGGGTCAAGAAGCGCTCAAACGTAACCCCAATAACCCACTCTATTACGGAATCATTGGTGATGCAGAAATAGAACTGGGGCACTATGAACAAGCGGTTGCAACACTTCAAACCATGATCGACCGCAAACCCGACTATAGTTCGTTCAGTCGTATTGCTTATGCTCGTGAACTCTATGGCGATGTTGAGGGCGCCATAGAGGCCATGCAATCAGCCGTCCAAGCCGGGAGCGCATACCCCGAACACTTGGCATGGGGGTACACCGAGATCGGAAAGCTCTATTGGAATTCGAATCGGCCCACGCAAGCGTTAGCAGAATTTGAGAAGGCCGTAGCGACCGTACCAAACTACACCCCAGCCTTGCGGTGGCTCGGCCACATGGCACTTTCAAACGGCAACACTTCCCAAGCACAAGAATATTTTCAGAAGGCAGTGGACCTCCTGCCCATTGATACTCACTATGCCGATCTCGCTGATTTTTATTCTGCCACCGAGCAAAATGCAAAGGCCTCACAGCTGTGGACAATCGTTAAACTCACCGATGAGAATTCCGAAAAAAATGGCGTTGTGATCGATCTTGAACTGGCATCATTTCTCGCTGATCACGATCTGGATCTGCCAGAAGCCCTGAAACGAGCTGAACGGGGCTACAACAATCGTTCCAGTGTATTTGCCGCCGATACCGTAGGATGGGCCTACTACAAGAATAACCAATACGACCAAGCCAAGCACTACAGTGATGAATCGCTTCGATTAGGGACACAAGACCCGATCAAATTCTTTCATGCGGGGATGATTGCCAAAGCACGAGGACAGAAGGCAATGGCAAAAAAATACCTCGCAAAGGCATTACAATTAAATCCACACTTCTCTATTCTCTCTGCCCCAGTCGCCCAAGAAACATTAAAAAATCTATGAAGAGCCTTTGGTATTACCGAGCCGCCCTCGCGATAGCGCTGTTGCCCATCATGGCATATGCTCCGGTGAGAGCATATGCCCATGAACTTATCCCGAAAGCGATCCAGCAATTTATTATAGACCACCCCAATGCATCGCCCGAAGAAATCCAAACATTTGCCAAAGCCGAAACACCACAGTTTGCCTCCCAATTTAAAAATATTGACGATCTCATGAAGATCGTCCGTAATCAACAAACCTCGTGGTGGGATAATGCATGGGATTTTATTAAGCTAGGCGTGAAGCATATTTTAGGAGGCACGGACCATATCCTTTTTGTCCTTTCACTGTTGCTGGCTTTTAACACGTGGAAAGATATCTTCAAACTGACAAGTACATTTACAGTTGCTCATAGCATCACGCTCGTGCTTGCCGGGCTCTCGATCCTTACGCTTCCCTCCCGCATTGTCGAGCCGACCATCGCCTTCTCGATCGCGTTCGTGGCATTGAGCACGGTATTGCTGCAACACAGCAAATACGCCCAATGGATCCATAAAAAATTATTTGTCGTCTTTTTCTTTGGATTATTCCATGGATTGGGATTTGCGGGACTCCTTCAAGAACTCCGCATCCCTAGCGAAAAATTTGCCTTGTCGCTCTTTTCTTTTAACGTGGGGATTGAAATCGGCCAACTGACGATTGTGGTGATCGCTGTTCCTCTCATTTTGTTGGCCAAGCGCTACCGATGGTTCCCTCGGGCAAATACTCTCGCGGGTATCACCCTTGGAATCATTGGCTTGGTGTGGGGGGTACAACGGATGATCGGTTGAAAACTTCATAACGTATGAACAAAAAAATTATTCTTGCTTCTACTTCGCCTCGACGCAAGGACCTCTTGGCCACAACGGGGCTTGTGTTTGAAACATACGCACCCGACTATACCGAAGACCTTACTCTTCCATTGCCTCCCTCTGAACTCGTGCAATATCTCTCCAGAGGGAAGGTCCAAGCGGCGGTGTCGGACAATCCCAATGCCATTATCATTGCCGCCGATACGATTGTTGCATTGGGTGGTACGGTACTGGGGAAACCCCATGATGCACTAACCGCTCGCACGATGCTCAACCAGTTAAGCGGCACCACTCACAGCGTGTTCACGGGTGTGACGGTGATGGACTCAACAACATCAGAATGTGTGTCCACGTTCGTCGAAACACAGATTCATTTTAAAGTGCTCACGCCCGCTATGATCGAAGAGTATATGGCAACGGGCGAAGGACTGGATAAAGCCGGTGCTTATGGTATCCAAGGCCGAGGCCAACAACTCATCGAGGGCGTTGACGGAGACATCGACGCCGTGATTGGGCTACCCGTTGCGGCAACGCTTGAGCTTTTGAAAAAATTTACTCTATGAAATCTCAACGCATTATCCCTTCCGTGATGTGCTCGCAGCATCCCGACCATGCGGGCAGCCCTTACTGGCATACCGAACCACTCATCAAGACTCATCACGAACTCCAGGAATGTTTCCGGATGTATACCGATCTTGGCGCCCAAGAAGTAATGTGGGATTGGGAAGGCAAACTTGTCGACGAAGCGGTGGTGGAACGACTGTTAGCCGAACACTTAGAATTTTTTAAACAAAAACCATTGGGCAAGAAATTATTTCTCACATTCCGTGTGCCTAACCCCACGGTAGAATCGGGGTACCGTCTTGGCCGCGCGTTCATGGTCGTACTCTCAGCCAAAGATTTGGCGCAGGCGTCGGGCTTTCAACACGCACCGCTTTTTGAGGTCATACTTCCCATGACCGAACGCGCGAGCGAAATACTGAACCTGCAAAAAAGTTTCCGAAGGCTTTCCAAAGCCGCGAGCTTCTCGTTTGGGTCCAATGCCTTTACCTCTGATTCGATCGAAGTGATTCCCTTGTTCGAACGCGTGCCCACGATCCTGGGATCGCGGAAAATCTTGGAGCGCTATGTCACGCAGTATAAAAAACAATTCAAGGTGAGCCCAACGTATCTCCGCCCCTTTTGCGCACGCTCCGACCCGGCCCTCAATTCCGGTATCGTTCCGACGACGCTTGCCATTAAATGGGCGCTGTCGGAATTTGCAAAATTTAGTAAAGCAACGGGCATCGCCACCTATCCGATTATTGCGCCCGGGTCACTCCCCTTCCGTGGAGGACTCACGCCGCACACGGCCGAACAATTTATCAAAGAATTTTCTGGCATTCGGACAGTAGTGATTCAGTCGGCGTTCCGCTATGACTACCCCCTTGCTCAAGTAAAAGCCGCAATCCAAACACTCACACGACTTGCCCCACGATTGAAACCAAAAATATTGCCAGAAAAAATGTTGAGTGAAATCCAAGCCATTATCCCATGGTTTGAAAAACCGTACCGAAAAACAATCGAGAGAGTGGCGCCGCTGATTGAGCAAATTTCTCCATCTATTCCCAAACGTCGAGAACGCGTACAGCATATTGGGCTCTATGGATACTCCCGCAGTGTGGGGCAACTTAAACTCCCCCGCGCGATTGGGTTTACCGCCAGCTGCTACTCCTTGGGCCTGCCCCCAGAACTCTTTGGCACTGGCGTGGGACTCAAGCGGGCATTGAAAGAGAAAAAACTCAAGACAATCGAACAACTGTATACTACTCTCCCGTGGGCTCTTAAAACCGCGGGGCGATTTTTCCGCAAAGAAAGTTCGGAAGAACTTGGGCTTACTGAACTCATGCCCGACATTAAGGCGATCGAAGAGTACCTCGGCAACGCTCTGGGTCCAACAACTAAGGAGGAACACCGCCATGCCGACCTCGTTGCTTCTATTATTGTCTCCATCAAAAAACATAAAGACCCTAGCCGAGCGATTGAAGAGGCAGCACTCATCCGACATTCGTTAGGATAACAAGGGAGTTGATCGTTTTGAGCTTTTCGACTAGAATGTATCTACTTCGATAGTATTACAGATGCAACCTACGGCGGCTATAGCTCAGTGGTTAGAGCGCTGGTCTGTGGCACCGGAGAGACGGGTTCAATTCCCGTTAGCCGCCCCAGCAAAAAACACTTTCTTCTGAAAGTGTTTTTTGATACCTACTATTGCAGGTTAGAACCTATTGACAAAAAGATTATCTAAAGATAAACTTAGT
>Ga0209515_10000192_pt1 | contig 116729 bp, 109 predicted proteins | sample Subgroupgradi54m_FD_187454 | JGI IMG/M metagenome (GOLD analysis project Ga0209515, IMG submission 187454) | Subsurface groundwater microbial communities from S. Glens Falls, New York, USA - GMW60B uncontaminated upgradient, 5.4 m (SPAdes)... ... | reverse complement strand
GCGAGTATTACGACGGAAGCTTTGCGCCAATTATTTCTCCGACACTGTTTGAAGCAGTCCAAAAAATGCTTGCGAAAAAATCTCGTCCTCGTGTGCAAAAAGTACCGAATCATTTTCCATTTGCACAGTTTGCTCGGTGCGGTGAGTGCGGAAGTATGATTACGGCTCAATATGCTACAAATCGTTTTGGTACGAAATATACTTACTATCGCTGTACCAAAAAGAAAAGTGTTTGTCGTCAGCCGTATCTATCTTCTTCCGCACTCATTTCGCAAGCAAAAAATCTGCTTCAATCAGTGTCGCTTCCTCTTTCAGAAATTGAGAACATGGAAAAACAAATTGATGTATGGGAAAAAGAATCAATTTCCGAAAGAGGAAGTGTTGCCCAAAATCTTAAAACCAAACTTTCCGAAACGAAGGAGAAGCTGGACAAGCTTGTTTCAATCTATCTTGATGGCGACATTGAACGCGAAATTTACTTACAGCGAAAAGACCTTCTCCTTCGTCAGAAAGCAAAGTTTGAGGAGAGTTTTAAGGATTTTGGACAACAGAGAAAAAATTGGGTCGAACCCTTGCGGAGTTTCGTTTTGTCCTTGAAAGAAGCCATCGATTTGGAAAAAAGTGAAAATTATTTGGAATGGAAAACTTTTTTCCAAAAAATCGGCTCTAACCCTGAAATCAAGGACAAAACTCTTTCATGCAATTGGGGGGAACTTTGGGAATTCGTCCGCTCCGCCAAGGGCGGAGTCGGGGCACACAGCGCGTTTTTTGCTTTGCAAAAAACACCCCGCATTTCTAATTTCGCAAACGTTTCTTTTGGTGGACCCGAGCGGACTCGAACCGCTTACCTCCTCATTGCAAATGAGGCGCTCTACCAGATGAGCTACGGGCCCCCATTCTCGGTTCCCACGAATGCCTATGCTACCCTATTTTCTTCCTAAAGCCAACGAGACAAGGTGCTCTATAAAATGTGCGAATGAGCAACCAATTGCCTGCAGCGATGCGGTTAATGGAGAGTGTTGGGAAAGGGCGGGAAGCGCATCGGTCTCAAGAAAGTAGATGCCGCGGGTTGGGTGAATGATAAAGTCGGAGGAAGAATAATGGCGGAGTCCTAAAAGCGTGTGCGCCTTCAGCGCAAGATTTTGGATATCTTTTGAATGATGCGATACATATATTCCCGTCTCTCTTTTAATCTCAACTGGAATGAGTGAGTACCGTTTGTCATCACGAAATCTCTCTATGACTCCCCCCGTTACTTCCCTCCCCTCAACAAATTCTTCTATGAGTGCATTTTCACCCGTCTCAAAGATGAGTTCAAGCGCATAGAGAATCTCTTCGGGACTCCTCACCAGCGAGACGCCGAGAGAAGAACCGCCCCGAAGCGGTTTGATGATAGAGGGTTGGGGGAAGGAACGAAAGAGCCGTGCACTAAACGAGCCCAGTGCACCCGTCTCCCCCTTTCTGACCACTCTAAAGTGGGGCGTCTGGATACCGGTGTTCTGCACAATGCGCTTCGTGAGTGCTTTATTGAACGAGAGCGCGGCGGCGAGACGGGTTGCGCCAGAGAAAGGCACTCCGTGCGCTTCAAGAATCTCTTGTACTTTGCCGTCTTCGCCGTAGGCGCCGTGGAGCGCATTCAAGACGGCATCAACTCTCCCGAGGATTTTGTGCGGAGCTTCTTTCTTACCGTGGAGGTGCCAGTTCCCTTTTCGGTCAATGAAGATATCAAGCGGCTCATATGAGTCGCCCAAGTGAGCGAGCGCGTTTGCTCCCGACTCAAGCGAGACCTCATATTCGGCAGAAGGTCCGCCCCGCAGAACCCCCACCCGTGTTTTGGTCTGAGAAGACACCTATATAGTATAGCGCGTTTTTCTTTGGAACTTGAGCACAAAGCGGTGTGCCTCGCTGTTTGCAAGAAGTATTGCGGGGGGAAGTTTCTCGCGCGGTCGGTGATGCTCATCTTTGACGACTGCCGTAACAGGGATAGAGAGACCTGCCGCACGCAGTACCGCTTCTGCCGCTTTTTTCTGCACCTCATTGCCGTCAACGGCAATCTGCTGCGGCAGAGGCCACTTTGTATGCTTCAGGCGCCGACGGAGAATCTCTTGTAGTCCCGCGACTTCGTGTGGCCCCGAGAGTGTACGGAGTTTAAAGAGCCGATATTCGCTCGGTTGCGTAACGCCCTCTTCTACCACCGCCATTGCGCCCACAATTCCCTTGCCTCCGAAGTGCGACAAGTCGTATGCTTCTATTCTTGTCGTTCCAACATTCCTAGGAATGTATGAGGACTGTTTGAGAAGCGCAATATCTTGAATGTGCGTGAGCGCGAAGAGTTGCCGCTTGTACTTCCCCGCTCGTTCAAACTCCTGCGCGCACGCCGCCTGTTTCATTTCGTGTTCCAATGTCTTGATGATTTTCTTTTTCTTGCCGGAGAGAAATAATTTCAGATAGGCGATTTGTTTTCTGTATTCTCTCGCGGTTATCGCACCCGTGCAGACCCCCGGACAGAGACCTATCTGTCGATTGAAGCAGGGCTTGACTTGATTTGGTCTGCATTTCTCGTCCCGCCACGGAAAGATTTTACGAGTAATCTTCATCGCCTCCTTGAGTGCTGTGCCTTGGGGAAAGGGGCCAAATCTTGTTTCTGTTTTGAGCAAATTCTTCTTACGAACCAGCATCACGCGCGGAAACTCTTCGTTGGTAATCGTAATGCAATTGAAACTCTTGTCGTCTTTTTCTTTGGTGTTGTAGGTCGGTTGGAACTTCTTGATGAGGTCTGCTTCAAGCAGAATCGCCTCAAGCACCGAGTCGGTTTTCTTCACCTCAATATCTTTTGTCTCGGTGAGCATCTTCGCAATCCATTCGCTTCGTTTCTCTGCAAGGTTAGAACCGAAGTAACTGCGCACGCGGTTGCGGAGCGACGAAGCGCGGCCGATATAGAGTATCTTCTTGTTGCGTTCCAAGAAGAAATAGACCCCCGGGCTGTCGGGTAAGCGTTTCTTGAGAAGTGCTTGACGATTCATATGAGGTATGCTAGATTATGCGTCAGTAAATAGCAACCTACTGTTGGTTGCGGAAAGGGAGAATGGAAACGAAAATCTTGATTGTAGATGACGATGTTATTCTCGCGGAAATGCTCGGAAGATTCTTAGAAACCTTCGGTTATCCGCAAAGTGGGTTGTCACACGACGGCGGCGAGGCCCTTCTTTTTCTGGAAGAGCATCCAGAAGTTTGCCTTATCTTCACGGACTTGGAGATGCCAAATGTGGATGGTCGGGACTTCATAAGGCAGTATCATGAGAAAGGGGGCACGGCCAAGATAATTCTTATGAGTGGGACTTTCACTCCGGAAGATAGTTTGGCGATTTTGGCCAAAGAGGCCCACGCCAATGCGGCACTGCCGAAACCGTTTCTCCCCCACACGGTCTTTGATGTGCTCACCTTTGCGGGTGTCTCTCCGAAAATGTTCAACTAAATCTTTCCTCGGCGCCTGCCGGCCGTGCTGTAGAACAACCCACTACAGTCGGCCGGCTTTTTCATTTCTCCAACGCTTTTTTAAGATACTCGCCCGTGTATGACTTTTTATGATTCGCCACTTGCTCGGGTGTCCCCTTCGCGACGATAATTCCCCCGCCGTCTCCCCCCTCAGGTCCGAAATCAATGAGATAGTCCGCGCTCTTGATAATATCCATATTGTGCTCAATCACGACGACGGTATTGCCGTGGTCCACCAGTTTTTGCAGAATCTCAATCAACTTCTTTACATCTTCGTAATGAAGTCCGACCGTTGGTTCGTCCAAAAGATAGATGGTCTTCTCCGTGTGCGTACGATAAAGTTCCGCAGAAATCTTCACCCGCTGCGCCTCGCCGCCCGAGAGCGTCGTCGCCGACTGCCCGAGTTCAAGATAGCCGAGGCCGACTTCGTCCAGAGTATGTAAGCGGTCGTGAATCGCCGGAATTTCTTGAAAGAACGCTAACGCTTCTTCTACCGTCATCTGGAGAACTTCATAAACATTTTTTTTCTTGTACTTCACCTCCAGTGTCTCCTTCATAAATCGCTTGCCGTTGCAGACATCGCAGGTTACATAAACGGTCGGAAGAAAGTGCATCTCAACCGCAATCTCGCCATTACCTTGACACGCATCACATCTACCCCCCTTTACATTAAATGAGAAGCGGCTCGGTCCCCAGCCCCGCACGCGGGCTTCTTCGGTCTCGGCGAAGAGCTCGCGGACAAAGACCCACGCACCCGTGTAGGTCGCGGGATTACTACGCGGCGTGCGTCCGATTGCCGATTGGTCTATCAGCACCGCGCGAGAGAGGTACTCGGAACCGGTGAACGAAGCGCAGTTAAAGGTCTCGGCGGAACGGGCGCGGCGTTCCAACCGCGCCTGCAGGTTCTTGTGCACCACCTCGTAGAGAAAGGAGGACTTGCCCGAGCCCGAAACGCCCGTAATAGCGGTCAGTTTACCGAGCGGCAGATCGGCGTTTTGGTTTTTTATATTGAAGAGATTCGCGCCGCGAATCTTGAGCGCGCCCTTATCTTGACTGCGCCGCTCGGACGGTGCCGGAATCGCGGTCTCGCCGCGCAGGTACGAGAGTGTCAATGATTTGCTCTCGTTCCCGCCTTCTCGGCGGGTCGCCGAAGAGGCGACTTTCTTTGCGAGTAAATCTTTGAGCCAACCAACAGCTACAATCTCTCCTCCGTGCACACCGGCACCCGGGCCGATGTCAACGAGAAAATCGGCGGAGAGAATCGTCTCCTCGTCATGTTCAACGACGATAATAGTATTGCCGATATCGCGCAGATGGAGCAGAGTCCTCACGAGCCGCGCGTTGTCGCGCGAATGAAGTCCTATCGTCGGTTCATCAAGCACATAGAGCGCGCCCACGAGCCCGCTACCGAGTTGCGAAGCGAGCCGTATCCGCTGCGCCTCGCCGCCCGAGAGTGTGTGCGCGCGGCGGTCAAGCGTCAGATACTCAATCCCAACATCAATCATAAACTGCAGGCGCGCCTCAATCTCACGAAGCGCAACGGCGGCAATCTCCTGTTCTTGCGGCGGGAGTTTGAGTGCCGCGAAAAACTCAAACGAGTCGGCGATAGAAAGCGCGGCGAGTTCCACGATATTCTTTCCCGCTATCTTGACCTGTAATGCCTCGGCGCGCAGGCGCGCTCCCCTGCAGACCGTGCAGAGTTCGTTGCTGAAGAACTGCCGCGTTCCGAGACCGTTGCAGTCGGGGCAGGCACCGTAGGGAGAATTGAACGAGAAAAGCCGCGGTTCAATCTCGGGGTACGAAAAACCGTCGTAGGGGCACATAAACTTTGCCGAGATTATTCTTGTCTCGCGCGCCGTCTCAATCTTGAGAAGGCCGTTTGATTCGTGAAGCGCCCGCTCAATCGCTTCAGGTAAGCGTTCCACTTCCCCGTCGCCCTTGCCGAGACGCGCAAGCGGAAATTCGTCTATCAAGACATCTATATCGTGTTTTTTATGTTTAGAAAGTTCTATGCGCTCGCGCAGATTCTTCTCTACTCCATCTACCTTTACCTTCTGGTAGCCCTTGCCGAGAAGGTCATAGAGCAGTTGATAGTATTCGCCTTTGCGCCCAACGACGACGGGCGCATAGATTTTTAAGACGCTTTCTTTCGGCAGTTCTTTAGTCGCGGAGAGAATGGTCGTCTTAATCTCGTCTTGCGAAAGTTTGTGTATCGGTCGCGTGCAGACGAGACAGTGAGGTCTGCCGACTCGCGCGAAGAGCACGCGCAGATAGTCATAGATTTCGGTAATAGTCGCCACTGTTGAGCGCGGGTTGTTGGAACGGCTTTTCTGGTCAATAGAGATGGCGGGCGAGAGCCCGGTTATCTCGTCCACATCCGGCTTCTGCATCTGCCGTAGGAATTGACGCGCGTAGGCAGAGAGCGACTCCACATAGCGCCGTTGCCCTTCGGCAAAGATGGTATCAAAAGCCAAAGACGACTTGCCGCTTCCCGACAGACCCGTAAAGACGATGAGTTTATTGCGGGGCATCTCTACCGTTACATTCTTGAGGTTGTGCGTCCGCGCCCCTTTGACGATGAGTTTATTTTCCATCCAGCACAGTGTGTATCTCTTCCACTATCTCGTCAAGGGTTACCGTCGCTTTGATGAGAAATCGCGCCGCGCCGAGGAGTTTGCCTTTCTCCACCTCTTCGCGCTGTCCCAGATTTGAGAGCAAGATGACCGGAATGTTTTTCTGTGTGGGATTCGCCTTAATCTTTTTGAGTACTTCATACCCGTCAATGCCGGGGAGCAAGATATCAAGGAGAATTAGGTCTGGCTTCTCGGTCTCAAGCAATCTGCCGGCGGCTTCGCCGTTCTCGGCGTGAAAGAGCGTCGCGCCTTGCGATGAGAGTTTGCGCGCAATGAGGTCAGAGAGAAACGAGTCGTCCTCTACCCACATAATCTTCTTGCCTTTGAGTGCAGCGTTCTTTTGAGGAGCGGAGTCGGCGCCGGTCCCGCTTGCTTCTGCGGTCTTCGCCGTCGTCTTGCTTTCACCAAGCTGCAGACGCACCTTCTCTATCACCTCTTCGGGGTCAAATTGCGCCTTGACCAAGTAGTCCTTAACGCCGAGCGCGAGCGCGCGGTTTATCTCAACCAGTTGTCCCGAGTTTGAGATAACAATAACCGGAATCCCCCGTATCGTCGGGTCTTTTCGCTGTTCCTCCAGCACTTCATAGCCGTTCTTCTGAGGCAAGATAATGTCCAAGAGAACGAGGTCGGGTTTGCTTTCGCGAATGGCTTTGAGTCCCGCCGCGCCGTCGCGCGCGAGTTCGGCGCCGAAGCCGGCGCTCTTGAGTTTTTGCAGAAGCACATCTCCCAGAAATATGTCGTCTTCAACAATGAGAATCTTTTTCATAGGGTTAGTATAGCAAAATCATTTAGCAAGCGGAAGAGTAAAAAAGAACGAGACGCCCTCGTCTTCTTTCCCGTCAAACCAAATCTTCCCTCCATGCCGTTGAATAATCGCTTTCGCAATATAGAGGCCGAGACCCGAGCCATCCGTCTCTACCTTGACGGCATTTTTTGCGCGGAAGAAACGACTAAAGATGTGCTCCTGCTCGTCTTTCGGAATGCCGATGCCGTTATCTTTGATTGAGACGAGAGCGGTTTCGGTGTCGGGAGAGGAGAGAGTAATCAGAACCGTACCTTGGGGACGAGAATACTTCACCGAGTTCTCCACAAGATTCTGAAGGACTGCCCGAATTCGTTCGGGGTCTCCACGCACGGGGGAAAACTGCCCCTCTGGTTTTGTGAACCGAACGGTAAGCTCGCGCGCGTGTACCTGCGGCGCAATCTCATAGAGGACACTCTCAATCGCTCCCGTAAGGTCCATGGGAATGAAGGTGTAGCGCGCCTTACCCGAGTCAATCCTATCTGCGCCGAGGAGGTCATTGACGAGTCCAATCATACGGTCGTTTGATTCGTATGCCTTGACCAGAAATTTTTTCTGCTCCAGCGACAGTGTTCCCAAATCGCCGTTCTGCAAGAGATTGAGCGTCCATTTGATGCCCGAGAGCGGCGTACGCAACTGGTGCGCCACAACCGAGATAAATCCCGACTTCACTTCGTCCAGATTTCGCAGTTGTTCGTTTGCCCGCGATAACTCCATATCGCGTCGTACCAGGAGCACCGCGGCTCGTTCTTGTTCATACGCGGTATTCTCAAGTGTACTCGCTTTCGTGCGATAGAGCGAGAGCGCCCAGATAAAGAGTCCGCTCTCAAGACCGAGACAAACGATAAAAGCACCAATCACTATCTCCGCATCAGAGGTGAAGACCGATAAAGGGAAGGTCATGCCCATAATCGTCGCCATCTCATTGAAATGGCGTAGCGTGATTGTCCCTACGACCGCCGCGAAAAGAAGAAACGGAATGGAGAGGAAAAGGATAATCGCAACTGTGCTGTGTCGTATGTCTTTGCGCTCGGTTACCATATCTTTTAATCGGCTAAGACACAGATGACGACGGTTTCGTTATGGAAGGCGGGATTGCATTTCTCCAGATTGCGCACTTCGCCGCCGAGCGGCGCCTGCTCGCCGTAGGTATAGAAGCCAATGAGCGGTGTCGCGCGCCCAACTGCCTCTTGAATCGCGCTAATTTCCTCGCCGCCGTGCTCTCCGAAGAGTTTATTGCGCGCAATGCAGTTGAAGATGATGACTGCTTTTGGCGCGCTTCCGTTCAATTGCTGCACTGCCGACACAGCCGCCTCCTTCGCCACTTTAATTGCCTCCTCGCGGCTTCCAATCATCAGCCGAATCTCCGAGCCCTCCGGAATCTCGGCGGCGCAGGTGATGGAGCCGTTCGCGTCAACGGTAATCGGGTCGCGAATGAGGAGTTCGTCGCTTCCCGCGACCTTCATCCCGAGCGGGTAGGTGATGGCGAGCTTGGCAAGTGGCTCTTTCTTCAATTCCTCGGCGCGTTCCGCGCCGAAGTAGTCCTCGTAGATTTTAACGGCGGGCTTGCCGTCTAATTCATGAAGCACCGAGCCCGTTGACTTAGTAACGGTCTTGGGGAGACCGACGGGTATCCAGCCGTGTTTGACCCCAATCCCCATCTTAAACTTTCCCGAGAGACCGAGTCCCACCACCGCTCCCGAATATATCTTGTCATTCAGATATTGAAAGGTCTTCTTGAACTCAAAGTCGTCTCCCGCCGCGCCGCCCACAACGGGAAAGTGCGCTCCGAGCGAGTCAAGCACTCCGCGCACAATCTCGGCGCCATTGCCCACAAGCACATCCGGCAACATCACAAAGGCATCAAGTTTGCCGTTCGGCGACTGTTTCTTAACATTCCCGGCGACAACGGCGCCCGCCTTTCGCGCGTCCGCCGCGATATTCTCACCCACACCCGCAAAGAACGAAATGCTCTCCCCCGCAAGCGCCATCACGGCGACCGAATGGCGTTTTGCTGGGCCGTCCTGCGTAATCTCACCCGCGGTAGAACAGCCGACCACCATCGCGTTGGGGAGAACCGAACGCACGCCCGCAAGCATCTTCTCTTGGTCGTAGGCGACCGAGGCGAAGACGAGCGCCGCCTCCGCCTTCTTCCCCTTTAACCGTTCAAGCGCGTCCTGCGCCGCGTTCGCGCCGACCAGATGAGCATCTTCACCAAGTGAAAGTCCGACTCCTGCGTCTATCATATGTTTCGTTATTAAAGAATAATCTTGGCGCCTTTTATTATATCAAAGACCCGTCAATTTCTCCAAGCCCTTGAGTTCATCGCGCAAGAGCGCGGCGGTCTCAAAGTCAAGCATCTTGACGGCGGCGTTCATCTGTATGCGTTTTTCTTTAATCAGTTGCGCTGGCTTCTTGCTCGCGAACGCGGCTCTGTCTATTTCAAGGAGTTTCGCCACAGCTCGGGTATGCTCTAGTCCGAGCGACTCGGTGATGTCGTGTATCTTCTTCACGATCGTCTTGGGAGTTATGTCGTGCTTTTTGTTGTGAGCAATCTGGAGCGCGCGACGGCGATTCGTCTCGCTCATCGCCCTTTCCATTGAACCCGTCATAGTATCGGCATAGAGAATCACTCTGCCCGAAAGATTGCGCGCCGCGCGCCCGATAATCTGAATGAGCGAGGTCTGCGAACGCAAAAACCCTTCGCGGTCGGCGTCCAAGATGCCGATGAGCGAGACCTCGGGTAGATCAAGACCCTCGCGCAGAAGATTCACTCCGACGATGCAATCAAAGACGCCCTTGCGAAAATCGGTAAGAATCGCGATGCGCGAGAGCGTCTCTATATCGCTGTGCAGATACTCGGTCTTAATCCCCTTCTCTTTCAGGAACTCCGACAAGTCCTCCGCCATCTTTTTGGTAAGCGTCGTGGCGATAACTCGCCCGCCTTTCGCAATCGCCTTTTCTGCTTCGGCAATAAAGTCAGAAATCTGTCCTCCATAGGGTTTGTAGGAGTTAAACTCCTTTTGTAGGAGTTTAACTCCTACAGATTTCGCGGTAACGGGCTTGACAGAAATCTCGGGGTCAATGAGACCGGTGGGGCGGATTATTTGTTCTACCACTCCCGCCGTGCCGCTCTGCTCAATCTCAAACGGCGCGGGCGTTGCCGAGGTGCAGAGCACATTTCCGACCCGCGCCTCAAACTCGTCAAACTTGAGCGGACGATTATCTTTTGCCGACGGCAGGCGGAATCCATACCCAACGAGTGTCTCCTTGCGCGCCTGGTCGCCTGCGTACATCCCGCGAATCTGCGGAATCGTCACATGCGACTCATCTATAATGGTCAAAAAATCGGAGGAGCCGTCTGTTTTATGCGGGAAATACGAGAGAAGTGTATCGGGTGGCTCGCCCGGCAACTTTCCCGAGAAGTGGCGCGAGTAGTTCTCTATGCCGTTGCAGTAGCCGACCTCGCGAATCATCGCGAGATCGTAGGTACAACGGCGCTTCAACCGTTCTACCTCAAGCGCCTTTCCCTCCTTTTCCAGTTTTTTGAGTTGCTCTTTCAGTTCTGATTTAATCGTCTCAATCGCGCGTTTGCGGTCATCAGCCGGAGTAATAAAGTGCTTTGCGGGGAAGACAAAGAGCGTCTCCAATTCTCCGAGTAGTTTGCGCGAGACGGCGTCTATCTTCTGAATTCGCTCCACCATATTTTCGGCACTCTCTACGCGATAGACCTCCCGTTCGCTTATGGGCATCACCTCCACCACATTGCCGATTGCCCGACAGGTTCCCGGCGTTAAGTCCGCCGTGGTGCGCGTGTAGTGAATCCGAATCAACGAGCGCATCAAATCGCCGCGTGAGATATTCTGCCCTTTCTTAATCTTGATATTGACCTTTTGATACTCTTCGGGAGAACCCAAACCGTAAATGCACGAAACCGAAGCGACGATAATCACATCACGGCGGGTGAGCAGCGCCTGCGTAGAGGCGTGCCGCAGCCGTTCAATCTCTTCGTTTATCTGCGCCTCCTTCTCAATGTAGGTATCGGTAATGGGCATATACGCCTCGGGCTGGTAGTAGTCGTAGTACGAAACGAAATAGTGCACGGCGTTTTCCGGAAAAAACTCTTTGTACTCCTGCGCGAGTTGCGCCGCGAGAGTTTTGTTATGCGCAATCACGAGCGTCGACTTCTGGAGCGCCGCAATGACATTCGCCGCCGTGAAGGTCTTGCCGCTCCCCGTTACGCCAAGCAAGGTTTGATAGTTTCGTCCCCTCTTAAACCCCTCCACTAATGCGGCAATCGCCTTCGGTTGGTCTCCGGCGGGCTGATACTCTGTTTTGAGTTTGAACTTTTGCATTTAATTCTTATAGGTGTGCAGGAAATCTTTCTTCAGGCGGGCAAACGAGCCGTCAAGAATCGCAGTGCGCATCTCTTTGACCAAATGCACAATGAAATAGAGATTGTGAATTGAAGCGAGCGTGTTGGCGAGAATCTCGTTTGAGTGAAAGAGATGCGCGAGATAGGCACGGGTAAAGTTGAGACAAGTATAGCAGCCGCAGTTCTTTTCTACCGGTGTAAAGTCAGTGCGGTAAGATGAGTTCGTGATATTCAGCCGCCCGCGTCTGGTATAGAGCGAGCCGTTGCGCGCCTGCCGCGTCGGCGCGACGCAGTCAAAGAGGTCGCAACCGTTCTCTACGGCGGCGAAAAGGTCGGTTGGTTCGCCAATACCAAGGAGGTGCCTCGGCTTTTCGGTCGGCAAGATTTCATTGACCCAGCGCACGGCATTGCCTATATCTTCTTTCTCAAACGAACCCCCTATTCCCAATCCATTAAACCCCATCTTTCCTATCGTCTTCGCGCTCTTCTTTCTTAAGTCCTCAAATCTGCCGCCTTGAACAATCCCGAAGAGCATCTGTTGTTGTCGGTTGTGGGTGAGTTGTTGGTGTGCGACGAGGCATCGAGTCGCCCATCGATGTGTTCGCTCCATTGCCTCTTTTTGATATGCACGCGGCGCATCGGGCGAGGTGCACTCATCAAAGGCGAAAATAATATCCGCGCCGATTTTATGTTGAATCTCAATGCTTCGTTCGGGTGTGAAGCGGTGCCCGCTCCCATCTTTGTATGACTTAAAGTTCACTCCGTCTTCATCTATCTGCACTAACTTTCCTGACCCTCCTACATTCCTACGAATGTAGGAGGGTTGAGCGCGCACTTTTGAGACCTTTTTCCCGAACGCCGCGCCGAGCGAGAAGACTTGAAAGCCGCCCGAGTCGGTCATAGTCGGCCCCGACCAGCCCATAAACTTCCCCAACCCATGAGCTTTCTGCACAATCTTCTCGCCCGGCTCCAGATAAAGGTGGTAGGTATTGCCCAACACCACCTGCGCTCCCGTCTCTTTTATCTGCTCTACCGTGAGCGCCTTTACCGTTGCTTTTGTCCCGACCGCGACAAAAGCAGGCGTCTCTATCGTGCCGTGCGCTGTCGTGAGCCGTCCCGCGCGCCCTAGGGCGCGCGGGATTGTCTTCTCAATCGTGAACATATAGAATAGTGCCTATGAACAATACCAACGAGCACGAGACCTGTCCATTATCGCGTAAGGAGTTCTGCATCGCGATTGAAAAGAAAGTGGAACGGATTGGGCAGGAGTTCAACAAGGGTTTTCTCTTCGTCGCGCAGTTTCCCAAGTCGGTCAGTTTCTTCGGTTCTTCGCGTTTTACTCCAGACAACCACTACTGCAAACACGCCGAACGGCTCGCGTCGCGGATTGCAAAAGAACTTCAATATGCGATTGTGACGGGCGGTTCGCAGGGCATTATGGAAGCGGCAAACAAGGGTGCCTTTGAAGCGAGAGGAAAGTCGGTAGGGCTCAATATCAAACTCCCTAAGAAACAATTTACCAATGAGTTCACCACCGACTCTATAGAGTTTTCGTACTTCTTTGCGCGCAAGGTCGCGCTCTCGTACGCCGCCGAGGCATATATCTTCTTCCCGGGCGGTTTCGGCACTTTAGACGAATTCTTTGAGATTCTGACGCTCGTGCAGACCCACAAAATCCGCCGCGTGCCCATCTTTTTAGTCGGGGCTGACTATTGGGCACCGCTTCAGCACTTCATCAAAGAGACGCTCTGCGAGGTCAATAATGCCGTTGCTAAGAGCGACCTCTCTCTCTACACCATCACCGATGACGACTCGGCGATTATTGAGGCGATTCACGCCGTGCCAATCAGCGACGGTTTATCGCGTGCTTCCTGAGATTTCTTTGAGTTTCGCACGGGTGGCGGGACCGACATCGCCGTACCCCTGGTCGCCCTTCTTCGCGATGCCGTTCTTCTCCTGGAACTCTCCGACTGCTTTTCGTGTCGCGGGACCGAAGTATCCAGTCACTTCACTTCCCAAGAATTGTTGGAGTGCCTTCACATCGTCACCCCTTGAACCGCGGGTGAGTTTGCGGGAGATAATCGGAGCCGATACAACCGAGGTTGGAGGAGTCGCCAAGACGGTAGGTGAGCTCGGCGAAGAAGGAGTCGGAACAGCCTCTGAACTCGTCTTGAAGACCTGCTCAATCTTTGCCCGTGTCGCTGGACCCAACTTCCCTGCCGCCGCGGACTTCTCGCTCTTTATGATGCCGTGTTTAACCTGAAATGTCTTCAATGCTTTCTCCGTCGCCGGACCAAAGAGACCGCTCTGTTCAACTCCTAGAATTTCCTGAAGCCGTTTTACATCAGCTCCCCTTGCTCCTCTCACCAGGTCTTTGTTGAAGACCGGCGAGACCAACGCGGCGATTGCCGCCGCGCGGGGGCTACTCGTGAGTTCCTGCTTTGAGGTCTCAATTACCTTGAACTTTGCATCAAGTTCTTTAATGCGGTTTGCAGCGTCGGGCGCATCAAGATAGACCGTCGTGCCGTCGGGGTAGATGCGTTGCGCGCGTGGCGGAGGACCGTATGATGCGCCCCCACCGCCGCCTGAATTACCACCCGGAGAACCCCCGCCAGCCGCGGTGGCAGAAGTCGCGCTTACTTGGCTTGAAGCGGATGACTCGCTTGCACCACTGGATTTGTAAGCCGAAATCTTATAGTAGTAAGTCGTCCCGCCCGAAACATTTGAGTCACTGTAACTTACGGTACTGCCGCTTGAGATGTCGGCGAGTAAGGCGAACGAACCGGTCGAGGATGTGTCACGATAGATATAATATCCATCAGCTCCGCTTGAGGTACCCCATGTTAGTGCAATCGCCGAACCAACTCCTGACCCGGCCGTCGCCGTCAGTCCCGTCGGTGTATCGGGAGGTGTTACACCGGTCGGAGATGAGAGCGCATAGTCAGAGAAGTGAGTTCCGACCGCGGTAAAGGAGACCGTTGCGACACTTGAGAGGTCGGTCGGTGAGGCGATTACTGCGCCCGTAGAGTCCTTATAGGTAACGACCGAACTGACGGTCTCCCAGTCCTTCTTGTCATCGCTATACGACACGACAGTTAGTTTAGATACACCCGACACCGTCGTTACACTCGCGGCAGTCAGTTCCGCCTTGGTATAGGTGAGTTCGACGGTAGCCGTTTTACCGGGCTGCAAGGTGCTTATCTGCGAACCATTGGAGAAGGCGCTGATGTCTTTGGCTTTATCTCCGACGAGATTCACGCTGGAAGTGTGCGGATAGTTACTTGTTTCTTGCGCCGTGAGATATGAGCTCGCACTGGAGCCACCAAGCGTGTTCTCGTCGAGGTCAACCTTGACATTCACGGTCGCGTCGCTCATTGAGCCCGCGGCCGTAGCGTCGAAATTATTGGAGGTTGCAAGCGTTGACGACACCGATGAGGTTGTGGTGAGCGCGATATCCTTATTGGTGAGCGACGCACCGGAAACGATGATTGGATTATTTGCCGCCGCTCCTTCGCCATAGCCATCGGCGGTGGCGAAGACCTTCCATGTCCCTGCGGTCACCGTAAGCGAATAGGCGCCTGCCGTCTCGGTCTGCGTGATGGCCTGCCCACCACCGATTTTTTCGGCTCGCACGAACGCCTTTGAGGCCGCGGTACTCACGCCATTTTTTACGGTATAGACCGTACCTGAAATAGCGAGCGACCCGGAAGATAGAACAAAGTTCTGCGTAGTCGTGCCGGAGACCGTGAGAGTGATTGGTGCCGCGACATAACCGGGCTTTGAAGCGAGCACCTGATAGGTTCCGTTTACTGCATTGATGAGGTAGGTGCCGGAACTTGTGGCCTGAGTTCCGAACTGCACCCCATTAGTTGAATCCACGAATTGAATCCACGCATTGTCGAGCTCGTTCCCGGCGGTTGCCGCGGTCTTGTAGACCGTGCCGCTTACCTGGGTAAAGGCGGCGGTAGCCGTGTTGACGACCACTTTCACCTTCTCGGTCGTGTTGTCTATCGTTACCGCGCCGCTTGTGACGGTTGTCTGCGAGCTGTCGGAAGCAACCGAGATATTGGCCGACGGAACTCCCTGAATGGTGGCTCGGATTTTAGGCGAGGTGCTGGAAGCGAAGAGGAGCGAGGTAGTCGTGGCATTCGTAATCTCAATGTGATTATTCAGCCCCGTAGAGGTATCGTAGAGGTCAATGAATCCTTTACCGACCGAGAGCGGGTTTCCGTTTGAGTCCTTGATGTTGATGGTAATGGTATTGCGCACTGGCACACGGATGTACTGATTGGTTGATGATGCCGTGAGATTTATTGTCCCGATAGCCGTACCCGCGTTATTGAGCGGCGCGATTCTTCCGTATGATGACGAGAAGATATCTTTGATTTTGTAGCCGGTTCCAGACGGAACGCGAATCGAGAATGCCCCATCGGCACCGGAAACACCTTCATTGACGCTCGTGCCGTTTGAGAGACGAATGACGGCACCGACGATTGCCTCTGTGGTAGTAGCGTAGATATTGTTGCTGTCCAAGTCCTCATAAAGATTGCCGGAGTAGATGCTGAAGGTCGACCCGGAAGATGGCGCGAAGTTTATATCGGACTGGCTCGCTCCGGAAATCGTAACGGTCTGCTCGGTCATCGGCCCGAAGCCGGGAATGAAGGAATTTACCTTCCATGTCGTCGGATTGGCCGCTGTGCCGTCCACATATATGGTGTAGTTGCCGGTAGATGAATCGGTCTGCGCATCGGCGCGACCAGGACCATCAGTGCGGTAGGCGAAGACAGGCGCGTTCCCAACTGCATTCGTCCCGTCCGTCACCTGACCAGTGATGGTGTAGCTCGCCTTCGTCATCTTCAGTGTGAAAGTAGAGACGGCGGTCTGCGACCCGTCCACAAACATATTATTGGATGAGTCAATGACGACCGAAACATCCCGTGACTTGCCCACTCCCGGCGAGAATGCGCTGACGACATACGAGCCGGCGGCTACCTTGACAGAAAAGGCCCCAGTTGCCGATGTTTGAGCGGAACTCCCCGTGCCGTTGACGGCGGAATACGCGAAGACCGACGCGCCCGATATCGCATTACCTGAACCATCCTTCAAGAGACCCGCGATAGTCTGACCGGCAGTTGCGATCGTGAAGTTGTTTGATGTGGTCGCGACACCCCCAACACTGGTAGAACACGCTCCTGGACAACCCGAGACCGTGATTGAAATTGGTTTCGGCATCGCCCAGTTCGGAGCCGGTGGGGGCCCTGAAAATCCGCCCATGCCACCCTTAGGGAGCGACGGACCGATACCGATACCCCAATTACCGTTTGTCTTCGGGAGCGGGATAATGGTGAGCGGGGAGTTGGTAAGCAATGCCGTTCCTGGGGTCTTGGTCTGCACCACGAACTGTCCGGGCCCGCCCGCGAAGATGTCTACCGATTCGGCCGCGCCAAAGGTAGCTGCGGCCGCCGAAAGATTAACCGTAAAGTTGACCGCCGAGGATGTCGCGGTGAGCGCGAAGTTCCTCGTGAGGAGCGATGTGGAAGTGGCCTGAATGGGCGAAGGCATGCCGGAACCAAAGAACCCGGTAGTGGTAGCGGCGTTTGAATCGCTTATGCCGCTTACAAACTGGTCGGTAAAGAGCATATACTCGCTTCCGCCGCCGAAATTATTCGTCAAAAACTGACTTCCGACAGGAAGATTCGCGAAGCTGTAGGTGCCGTCGGACGCGGTGGTTGTGTCTTGTGGTCCGGTCTGGGGGGACATGAGGTGAATGGTCACACCACTAAGATTCCCGCCGTTTCCGGTGACGGTTCCGCGAATGGTGGTTACCGCTCCGCCACCGGCCGTTCCACCGCCGATATAGAGTGGGTTAGCCGAGAAGGACTCAAGAAGTGTTCCGTCCGCTTTTTTGGACTTGATGTCAAGCGCGTAGCCGGAACTGTCACTTCCTTTCGGAATGGAGGGGTTGACCATATCGGCAAGCGAGAATCGAAGGAAATCGTGTTCATCGCTGCCACTCTTTCTTGTTCCGGTGATGCCGGAGCCAGTCGCTTTTAGGGTGAGCGTAATGGTCTTTGCCGTTGCACTCGTCACCAAGGTATTGACCGCGATGGTACCGTCACCCGGACCATTGATGTCACTGTTGATGGTAGCAAGGAATGGATTTTTGGTGGAGGTCGTGGCGACGCAACAGAGACCGAAGTTGGAACTCGACGGGAAAGTGATCACAATGCTTCCGCCATCATCGACCTGTTTGGAAATTGGCAGTTCAAAGGCATATGTTGATGAAGCACTTATGAACGAGCTCGACGGCTTAACCGAGACCGGCGGCATAAAGCCGATGCCGGAACCCGAGAAGTCAACTTTCGTTCCGAAGGTAGAACCGGTAAACGAGCCGGGACCAACAAACCCGCCTGTCCCGCCGGCGCCGGTTGCGGAAGAAACCGTCGCCAAAGCAGTACTGGAGGTCATAAGATTTCCCGAGATATCTTTTATGTTAGAGGCAACGACCGTAATCGCCGCACCCGAGGTAAGCCGTAGTCCCGAAAGCTTGGCTGTGCGTGTTGACGCGTCATAGGTAAGTGTGTGTCCTGCAAGCGCGGAAAGCGTCTGGACCACGCTCCCGACAGTTACCGCATAATTGCCGAGCGTCGTCGCGTCGGTGATGTTGACCGCCTCGTTGAAGGTAATCGCGGTCGTAAACTCATCCGCGTTAACGAAAAGAATAGAGGGCGCGGTGCTATCGGTATTCACGGGCTCAACCGTCCAGGTTTTGGTTACATTCGTGCCAAGCGTCGTGCCCGATATGTTCTTAATCGAGGCGCCGACAAGCGTGAGTGTAAGTCCTTGCCCGACGGGAAGCACATTGGTTGTCGTAAAGTGACCCTCCTTTGCGACGGGGTCATAGCGAACCAACCCTGGGAGATTGGCGCCGTTTGTGATACCAAGCGTGATGGCCCCGCTCGTAGCCGTCGTTGAATCAAGTGCATCGTCAAAAGTAAAGACGAAGTCGCTGGTGTTCGCGGTAATGGTGGTGCCACTGGTCGGAAGCACGCCGACAATCACAGGACCAGTCGTATCCGCACCGATACCGGTTGTAAAGGTGCTGGTGTAAGCGACCGGAAGCGGGATTCCCTGCGAAGTACGGACGCCAGTTCCGACCGTCAAGGTGTACGAAGTATTGGCCGCAACCGTCCCGCCGATAGTTGCCGTAAGCACATTTCTTCCGGTTGAAGTACCGAAAGAAAAACTGGAGAGCGTGAGTCCGCCTGAGAGAAAGATATTGCTGTTGGTAAGGGTCGTGGTATCCATCGTCGCCTGATTGAACTCAATCGTAATCTTCGCAATGTTAGTGGGAACATTCTTTGAGCCGCCAAACGGGCTCGTCCCGACGACGCGAGGAGGGGTGATGTTCGTGGAAGTAAACCCAGCTACGCCGGTTGTCGAGGTGGCTACATAGTTTTGGTTTCCAGCGAGGAAAGAGTTTTGGTCAAGAGAGTTCCCCGAGAGGTCTCGCACTCCGCTCGTTACCGTAAAGACGTACGATGTGCTGGGAAGAAGCGTATTCGGGCTCCCAGCTGCAAGCGCCGTTAGATTACACTTTGCCGGCGGCTCGAATGTTCCCGGAAACGGGTTGTACGAAACACTCGTGCACAAGTTGCTTCCGGTGGGACCGTTGGTTGTCGCATCTACCTTGAACAATGTCACGGTGGTGGTGGCCACAGCTGAAATAATCGTTGTGGTAGAAACGGGCTTGTTCAGCATGAAGCCGACATAGGGCCGGTCAACCGGAAAATTGGTTTGTCCGTCGCCCGGAAACGAACCCTGCACTTGAAGCGACGAGGTGTCAGTTCCGCCGCCGCCAAACGGAAACTCTATCGGACTTGAGGCATTTTGCGGATTGGGCGTGGTCTGGGAAACAAATTCAGCCGAGTTATCGTTTCGGTCTACCCCGTTTCCTTTACTTGCGTCGGCGCCGCCGAGAGCCATTGAATTGGCGGTTGAGGTAGCACTCGGAAAGCCGACCGCAAGACGCTCAAGTGAAGTGCCGTCCTCGGGCAGAGCGGGAGCGCAAACGCTCCCCGTCGTGTCGGCATTTTCACAATTGCCAGTTGCTTGTGTTCCCCATCCGACATAGTCAATCGCGGTAGAGGTTGCAAACGACCCTTGAGTGCTCGTCGCAATAGAGACGCCGCCGTTGGCGAGAAGAATACTTGGGGTGGTTGAGGCAAAGACCGCGTCCGGCGGAACTGAACTTCCGTAGCCAATCTGATTGGCAATGAGAAAGTATCCGTGCGAGGGAATTACTTTTTTATAGTAGGTAAGCGAGATGCCCGGCGTTGAACTACCGGTGGTATAAAACGAATGCACAAAGAGCGGCAGGTCAGAAAGATTTATATCGGCATCGCCTGAGTTATAGAGTTCCACAAATTCATCACCTCCGTTTCCCGTGCTGCCGGTCTTCACCTCGCTTATCTTCAGTGTCGCACTTTGATTGAGATTGACCTTCTTGCCCGACCCGAACGCCGTGCCGACTCCGCTGAGCGCTGTTGTAGAAGCGTAATTAGTTTGAAGGAGGGCGTTGAACGCGTGACCGTTGGTGATTCCGGTAGTCGCGGTAGTGCTTGCTACGATATAAAATTGAGTCCCCGAAGAACTGATTGAAGGGGCGGTTGCTGGTGTCGCGGTGAGCGTAATCAGCGAGCCGTTCGTCACATCAGGAGATGTGGAAGCCGCACCGGGAACAAAGGTGTCCTGGTCCCACTGGAAGCCGGGTTGCGTGCCGGATTCTTTCCAGAGTGAAATACGGGAAATCTCCCCCGTAGACATCGTACTTGAGGCAATGAGTTTTACGCCAACCTTGGAAAGGGTATCACTACCGCTGCTCTGGGTGAGGCGGAACTGAACGAGCGGAATAATGGTCCCTCCTCCTATCGTCGTACTGGGCGCGAAAAACGCGTCAATGGGAGGAACATCTTCAGTAACCGCGGCATACGCCGGGACGACCCCAACGAATAAAAAGAACGCCGAGACAAACGCAAGATTAGCTCCTCTCATAATGTATGGAGTAATGATAATTTATATAGTATAGTGCCCCTACGAACTTACTACTAATCTTTGTCTGTGGATAACTTTTCGTCTTTATGTGCGTTATTTTCGGCAAAGTGATGGAGGGAGATGGGTATGGAAAGAAACTTGGCTTCCCCACCGCGAATCTTGACCGCAGACAGTACTCGCGGCTGGCGCAAAAACCCGCGCTCGGCGTTTATGCGGGAACGGCGAAGATTGAGGGGGAAGCAAAAGAATATAGAGCCGCTATTGTCATTGGCCCGTTAGATAAGAAAAAATTACCAAAACTAGAAGCGCACCTACTTGATTTTAGTGGTACGCTCTACGGCAGACGACTTTCTTTCACCCTACTCTCCTACCTGCGCCCCTTTCAGGACTTTGCTTCAGAAACCGCGCTTAAAAACCAGATACGAGCGGATGTAGCGCTGGCGCGAGAAACTGGTAATAAAAAATGCCGACTACCGCGAGCACGATGAGAATAATGACGGTCTTTTTCATAATGCGGAAAGTATAGCACCCTGCCCGCAAGAAGTTATGCACAGGAGGCGCGGAACTCTTTTATATAGCCCTTGATACTTTTCTCTGCCTTCCAACCGAGTTCGTCACGCGAACGCGATAAATCAATAGAAGAAGTCATTCTGTTGCCCTGCCGCTCGGGCAACATCTCTATCTTTCCACCAAACATCTTTGCAATCTCAAGGATAGAGTGCTCTTCTTCGGCGCCGAGACCATAGCCATCTCCGCTTCCCTTCTCGCCGACCAGAAGAAGTCCGCGTACAATGTCGTCAATATGAGTAAAAAGACGCTTCTGCGTCCCCGGCGAGACAACTTTCAGAGTCCCGCCCCGAAGAACCCATTGGCGAAAGATTTCTATCACCGTTCCGTATGCCCCCGTGAGTTCACGCGGCCCATAGACATTATAAAAATAGGTGATGGCGTAGTTGAGTCCAAACCAGACGCCATAGTTCTTCACCAGTTCGGTATTGCTTGCTTTGCTCCACGCATAAGGGCTCTGGTCGCGCCCAAGTCCGCCGTCGCCAAACTTCGTGCTTGAACCGGCATAGACGAGTTTCGCGCCACGCGTACGGCAAAACTCCAGCACCGCGAATGTTCCGTCTTTGTTGGAACGCCAGACGGTCTTCATATCCTCAAAACTTTTCTCCACCCGCGCGTACTCGCCGAGGTGAAAGACCAGATTGGGTTTTATCTTCACCAATTTCGCAATCTCGCTCGTCTCGCCTTTAATGTAAGCCGCGCCTTTTATGTGATTTTCTTTCTTCCCCGTAGAGTAATTATCAAGCGAATACACTTTATTCTTCGGGTCTATCACCAGTTGCTCAATCAAGTTTGAGCCGATAAACCCCGCCCCGCCCGTGATTAAGATTATTCTTGACATTATAGTGGATGTAGTATAGTGTATTGCGGCAATTATGTACAGAAAATCTTACCATAACCGCCCAAGGTCTTTTTCTCCGCGCAGGAGAAATTTCGGCACCCAGCAGATAGACCCAAACCGATTTATAAACAAAGCGGCTACCACGACCGAGCAGGTGGCGCATTTCAAGCCCGAGCATAACTTCGCCGACTTCGCTATAGACGAACGGCTCAAGCAAAACATCAAGACCAAGGGCTACATCACCCCGACGCCGATCCAAGACAAGACCATTCCCCACGCGCTCCGCGGAGTGGATGTTGTCGGCATTGCGAATACCGGCACGGGCAAGACGGCGGCGTTTCTCATTCCTCTCATCAATAAAGTTCTTAACAATCCGCGCGAAAGTATCTTGATAGTCGTCCCGACCCGCGAGCTCGCCATTCAGATAGATGAAGAACTGCGCGGATTCACCCGCGGACTCCGCATCTTCTCCGCCGTCTGCGTCGGCGGGGCGAGTATGGGAATGCAGGTCAAGAATCTGCGCTATCACAACAACTTCATCATCGGCACGCCCGGGCGGCTCAAGGACTTGATTGAGCAGAAATATCTTAAACTCGCGGAGTTCAAGACCGTGGTCTTGGACGAGGCCGATCGAATGCTTGATATGGGCTTCATCAACGATATGAAGTTTATGCTCGCGCTGATGCCCAAAGACCGCCACACGCTCTTCTTCTCGGCGACCGTCTCGCGCGAAGTTGAGGTGCTCATCAAGACCTTTCTCAAAGAGCCCATTGTGATTTCGGTCAAGACGGGCGATACGGCAAAGAATGTGCATCAAGATATCGTGCGGACGGGCGGAAAAAATAAATTTGACCTCCTGCATCAGTTGCTCACGGGGAGCGACTTCAAGAAGGTGCTCGTCTTCGGGCGCACCAAGCACGGCGTAGAGAAACTTGCGCAGACCCTCGCGCAACGCGGCATTAAAGCCGAGTCCATTCACGGCAACAAAAATCTCTCAAGGCGGCGCAAGGCGCTTGACCTCTTTAAAGACAACCGCGTGCAAGTGCTCGTCGCGACGGATGTCGCGGCGCGCGGACTAGACATCAATGATGTCTCGCATGTCATTAACTTTGACCTGCCCGCCACCTACGACGACTATGTGCACCGCATCGGCCGCACCGGTCGCGGTGAAAAGAAGGGCAAGGCGCTGACTTTTGTTGATTAACGCTACTCGCTCGTTAGCATGTAAGTACGGCCGTACTTAGATGCTATTTGAGAATTACTTCGTCTCCTTTCGCTTCGCGCGGCTGCGGTCAATCTCGGTGAGAGATTGTTTGCGCAGGCGCACATTCTTCGGCGTAATCTCCATATATTCATCTTCGGTCATCACCTCAAGCCCGCGTTCAATGGTGAGCACAAAGGGCGGCACGAGGTCTATCGCCTCGTCGGTGCCCGACGCGCGCACATTAGTGAGTTGTTTGCCTTTCGTCGGGTTGACGCTCATCTCGTCGCCCTTGGAGGTATTACCGAGTACCATTCCCTCGTAGACCGGCGTGCCGGGACCGATATAGAGCATGCCGCGTTCTTGAAGTCCCCAGAGCGCATAGCCGAGCGCCTTGCCCGTCGCCATAGAGATCATAGAGCCAACCTGCCGCTTCGTAATTTCGCCGGCGTAGGGCTTGAAGCCAATCACTCGAGAAGAGAGAATTCCTTCGCCACGCGTATCAACGATAAACTGATTGCGAAATCCGAGCAGCCCACGCGTCGGACCCTCAAAGGTCATTCGCACCGCGCCACTATGCTTGTCCGAATAAGTTTCGCCTTGCGAAACTTGGGCGGATGAGCGCATATCTTTCATCACAAAGGCGCGCCGCCCCAACTTTTCAATCACAACTCCCTGATACTCGCTCGGCGCATCCACAATCACCTCTTCAAACGGCTCGGACTTTACGCCCCCCACCTCACGGATAATAACCTGCGGTTGCGAAATCTGAAGTTCGTAGCCCGCGCGGCGCATATTTTCAAGTAAAATCGCAATATGGAGTTCGCCGCGTCCGAGCACCTTGAAGTAATCAGGAGCAGAAAAATCCACCTTGAGCCCGACATTGACCTCCAGTTCGCGTTCCAGATACTCGCGAATTTGGCGCGAGGTAACGAACTTGCCGTCTTGACCAGCAAACGGCGAATTATTGACCAAAAACTGCAACTCAATCGTCGGTTCGTCTATCGCGATTGAGGGAAGCAGTCCGGCATCCGCTTTTTCGCAAACGGTTTCGCCAATCTCAATCCTGGGGAGACCGGCGACGAGCGCGATGTCGCCTGCCGCCGCTTCGGTCGCTTCAATCTTCTCCAATCCATTCCACGAAAAGAGTTTGGTAATCTTGCCCGTTCGCGCGCCGCCATCGGCATTTTTTATATAGACCGGCATACCGGTCTTCGCAACTCCCTCATAGACGCGGACGACCGCCATTCTTCCAAGAAAGTTGTCGTAGGCGAGATTGAAGGGCTGAAGGCGGAGCGGCTTCGCAAGCCGTTCTGCGGGTGATGCCGGCACATGGACAATGATGGTCTCAAGAAGCGGCGTCAAGTTCGTTGATTCGTCAGTAAGTTTCTTTTTCGCAATGCCCTGTCTGCCGATGGTATAGACCACGGGAAAGTTCGCCTGTTCGTCGGAGGCGCCGAGTTCAAGAAAGAGTTCGAGTACTTGCTCTTCGGCGCGCGCAGGGTCTGCCGCCGGTTTGTCTATCTTATTGATCACCACAATCGGTTTTATTCCAAGTTCTAGCGACTTCTTGAGCACGAAGCGCGTCTGAGGCATCGGGCCTTCCTGCGCATCCACGACGAGCAAGACGCAGTCAATAGAACGAAGCACGCGCTCCACCTCGGAGCCGAAGTCGGCGTGCCCGGGTGTGTCAACGATATTTATCTTTCCACCTTTGTAGGGAATAGAAGTATTCTTCGCATAAATCGTAATGCCGCGCTCTTGCTCAAGCGCGTTTGAGTCCATAGAGACGCCCTCCTTCCCCACGCCCGCTTGTTTGAGAAGCGCGTCGGTAAGGGTCGTCTTGCCGTGGTCCACATGGGCAATGATGGCTATGTTGCGGATTTCCTGATACATAAAATGAAAACGGCCTCTCGGCCAGAATAACTTTGATATAATACAACAAACAGAGAAAAGACGCAAATTACCGATATTCCTTTACCGTGTAGTCATAGACCGTCTTGGAAATAGTGCTAATAACTTCCGAAAGAGCGGTATCGCTCGCCCCCTCGGTCATCACGCAGAGAAAGTACGGATGGTTAGCGTATCGCCTCTATCGTTATTGGCGGGAGGAGTGAGTCCAAGGTCGGTGAAGACCTCCTGCTGCACTTTAGGCGAGACGATGGTATGGAGGAGGTTCTTCGCGTCATTGTCTGAATAGACGATAAGATAATTAAGAAGTTCCGAGACCGAGTAGGATTCCCCGACACGCAGCCGCGGTATCGGTTCGGTTTCGCCGGGAAGGTTGGAGGGTCCTTGAAAGACGAGTTCCCGGTTCAGAAGGGTTGGGTCGCTCTGCGCGGCCTTGAGAAGCGTTATCATAAGCGCGACCTTATACATACTGGCGGGCGCATACAACTCGTCCTCATCAATCCCCATCCAGCGACCCGACTCCAGTTCGCGATAATAGACCGAGACGCGTTTTGCCGACTTCTCGGTTTTATAGATGCTAATATCTCGTTCGAGCGTTCGCTTCAGCGAGTCAAAATCGCGCAGAAGTTCAAATCCATTTCCCGTTTCGTTAAGAAAGATGCACCGAGACGAGCTTCGTCATCTCAAACATATTGACCACATCCTTGCCGCCGAAGACCTTCTTGAGAGCGGCGTCTGCATTAATATTGCGCTTGTTCGCGGGGTCCTGAAGATTCTTGCCTTTAATATACACCCACAACTTCTTCACCACTTCCGAGCGGGGCATCGGTCCCTGACCTACCACGACCGCGAGGTCCGCGCTCACCGTGAGCGGCTTCATAAATGCTGCGTTTGGCATACTCTTCTTTATTATTTAATAACTTCACTAGTGTATCATATGGTGGTATAAATGGGTAGCGAGAAAAAGATTGGGGGGTCGTCTAATGGTAGGACATGGGCCTTTGAAGCCCAGTATGATGGTTCGATTCCATCCCCCCCAGACAGAACTTCACTGAGTCACCTTAATCACCGCAAGTTCAAGCGGCAGTTGCGGAAGCGAGGCGATGCCGATAAGGTCAAAGGCGTTCAAGAACTCAAGAAGCGCCGCGGAGTTGACGCGGCTCTCTTTGTTCGCCGCGCATTGTTTGAGAAACGCGAACTCTTCACCAGAGACCTCCGTCTCAATCTCGTCCGCGAGTGCGGGCGCGTTGCGCAGAAGCAAGATGAACCGAAGGCGCGCGAGAAGTATCTTCGCAAAGACCTTCATATCGTGATTCTGCCTCACTGCTTCGGCGAGGGCGGCGAGTCCGCGAGCCGCCTCTTTCTTCTCTATGGCTTCAATCACTTCTTGAATCAGCGCGCCCTTGGGCGCACCCGTTACTCGTTCTACATCCGCGAGGACAATCTTCTTACCCGTCGCCGTGTTGATGACCTTCTGCAAAACCCCCTGTGCGTCTCGGTAAGAGCCCTCGGCAAGGAGCGCGACCAGCTCCGCGGCGGCGGGCTCTATCACACACCCTTCTTTCTTCGCAATTCGTTCTACCGTCTCTTTGAGTACTTTCTGCGAGGGTTTCTTGAATGCGAAGACCTGACAGCGCGAGATGACGGTCTCGGGCACCTTCTCAAGTTCGGTCGTCGCCAAGATAAAGACGGCGTGCGGCGGCGGTTCCTCCAGCGTCTTCAGAAGCGCGTTCCACGCGTCGCGCGTGAGCATATGAACTTCGTCCAAGATATAAACCTTGTAGCGTGAGGCGAAGGGCGCGGCAGCAATCGCTTCGCGCAGCGCGCGAATATCGTCAATCTGGCGATGCGACGCCGCGTCTATCTCATAGAGGTCGGCGTCGCTCGTACCGAGGGCACGGGCGAGGATGCGCGCGACGCTGGTCTTCCCTGTCCCCCGCGAACCGGCGAAGAGGTACGCGTGAGCAACTTTGCCCTGCGTGAGCGCGCCTTCAAGTGCCGAAACGACCGACTCTTGGCCGAGCACCTCCTTGAAACTTTGCGGACGATATTTGCGATAGAGGACTTCAGACATACGAGCCATTATACAATATCTTTTCAACTTCCTGCGCATTCTCCGTCTCCATCAAACGCATCCGCAGTTCTTTTGCGCCGGGGAATCCCTCCACATACGCCTTAAAGTGCTTCCTCATAATGGCGAAGTTTTTATACTTCCCCAGTAGTTCCTCAAAAAGTTTTGCATGCTCAAGTAGCACGGCTAGTTTATTCTGGTATTCTTGAGAATTCAAGAATAGAAACGGATTACCGAAGATAGCGCGACCGAGTAGCGCGCCGTCGGCGCCGGTTTCTTTTATTTTTTCGCGGGCTTCGGCGACACTCGTCACATCGCCGTTGCCGAGAATAAGCGTCTGGCTCTTCAATTCATTGCGAATCTCCACCGCTTGCTTGACCCGCTCCCATCGCGCAGGCACTTGAGACATTTCTTTGCGCGTCCGCGCGTGAAGAGTGATTGCCGTCGGTTTCTCGGCGAGTAATTCAGGAAGCCATTGTTCCAACTCGTCTTTGTTGTAGCCGAGGCGGGTCTTGAGCGAGACGGGCAGTCCTCCCGCACCTTCCTTCGCTGCCCGCAGAATCTCGCGAGCCAGCGCGGGATTTTTGATGAGTGCCGCGCCAGCTCCCGATTTTTCAATAGAACGGTCAGGGCAGCCCATATTGATATCAAGACCGTCAAAGCCCAGTTCTTTAATTAATCTCGCCGCCTCAAACATTTTTTCGGGCTTTCCCGAAAAGAGTTGGGCGACAATCGGCCGCTCCGACTCGCTATAAAGCAAGTCAGTCAGCAGTTTTTCTCTGCCCGTGCTCAAGAGACCATCTGCCGAAACGAATTCGGTGAAGAAGATATCGGGCTTGCCGTACTTCGCGATGATGCGACGGAACGCCGCGTCGGTCACATTCGCCATCGGCGCGAGCGCGATAATCGGCCGTGCGAGTTTCTCCCAAAATCCGCAGTTCATTTATTCTACAGTCATTTAACGCGGCTTGAAATATACCTTATTGCCGTAGCGCAGGTCAATGTAGTCAAGATTTAACTCCTGCGTCGTTCCTTGCCGGGGGATAAGTCCTGACTCTCGGAGGAGTACCTCCAGCTGTTTCAGTGCCGTATCGTATCCTTCGCTCTCTTGAATAAAGAGCCGCGCGCCGCTGCGCAACGAAACGACCACACTGCCTGTCGCGGTAAAGTTCGCCTGAAGCGGAACGAGTCCTTTATTCTCCAATTGTTGGAAAAAAGCGAAAAGCGCGGCGAGGCGCTCCGGCGCGAGTACCTCTGTGCCGATGAGAGTGGCTCCCGCCGAGTCGTTCTCTTTGCTCAACCGATAGTAGAGTTGTTCTGACCCCGTTGGCGCATCGGCAAAGGCAATGCCGTTCGCATCAAGATACGCGCACGCCTCTCCGGAGCACCAAAGCGCGGCGGGCGTACGCAGGGTAACCCCTAACCGAAGCGCCGAGAGTCCGTCGCGTGAAATATCAACGCGCGAAAATTGCGGAAAGGCGGCAAGCACTTGCCCAACCAATTCTGTCTTGGGATAAAAAAAAGGGTGCGCCCGCGAGATAAGACCGAGGTACATTCCCGAGAGCGTTCGCTCCGCGAGTGCCTTTACTTCGCTCCTCGTTGTCTCGTCCGCTCCGCTTACCGCAACCTGCGAAAGGAGAAAACGCGGCGTGTTGAGGAAGTAAAGTATGCCGACGGTGAGCGCCGCGCCGAAAATGGAAAAAAAGAGAAGTCGCCGCGTCTTGCGGCGGCGCTCTTTGCGCGCAAACCGAGGCGAATGGAGCGTTATGCTGCGGCGTCCCATATTATTTTCGTGCCCGAATGCGGTCGGTGCCGACGAAGGCGCGTAATACTTCGGGAACGGTAATGGAGCCGTCCGCCTGCTGATTGTTCTCAATGAGCGAAATCAATATGCGCGGCGTCGCGAGCGCGGTATTATTGAGCGAATGCGCGAAGTGGGTTTTCTCCTCTGCATCTTTGTAACGGATATTGAGCCGCCGCGTCTGAAAGTCGTGGAAATAGGACGATGAATGCGTCTCGCGGTACTTCCCCTCCGAAGGGACCCAGCACTCAATATCGTATTTCTTGACCTGACCAAGTCCGAGGTCGCCGCCGCAGTTTATAACGACACGATACGGTAATTGGAGCGCCTGCAAAAGTTCTTCGGCATTGAGCGTGAGTTCTTCGTGAAGGCGCGCCGAAATCTCGTGCGACGCCTCGCAGAGCGCCACCTGTTCCAGTTTGAAGAACTCATGGACGCGGAATATTCCCTTCGCGTCCTTGCCATAACTACCCGCCTCGCGGCGGAAACACGGCGAAAACGCAATCATCTTTTTCGGAAGCTCCTCTTTCCGAATCACCGTGTCGGCAAAGTACGCCATCGTCGCGACCTCGGCAGTTCCCGCGAGATAATCTCCATCCTGCGTTTTATATAAATCCTCCTCGCCCTGCGGCAGATAGCCCGTGCCGAGCAAGCTGTTGCGCCTTACCAAAGAGGGCGCCAGAAAGGGCGCAAATCCTTTCTTGGTAAAGTGCGCGAGCGCAAATTGCCAGAGCGCAAATGAGAACAGTGCGCCTTCGTTCTTTAAGAAATAACCGCGGAAACCGACAACCTCTCCTCCGCGAACAAAATCCGCCATCTCGGTCTGCTCCATCAGTTCAAGATGGTTTTTCGGCTCGAAGTCAAACTCGGGTTTCGCGCCCCAGACGCGAATCTCTTTATTCTCTTTGTCACTCGCGCCGTTGGGCACCGAAATGTCGGGGATATTGGGAACGGCGAGCATGAGCGCTTGCCATTTCTGCATAACTTCTTTTAATTTCTTCTCCTCTTCTTCTAGTCCGCTTTTCCGCGTGCGCAGTTCTACCGCGAGCGCCTTGCGACGGTCTCCGTCCATCGCGTGGCTCATCTGAACACTCTGTTTATTCTGCTCGGCGCGTTTTTCTTCAACGATGGAGAGGAGCGCGCGGCGGTTGTCATCCAGCGCGAGGAGGTCGTCCACCGAAAACTTTAGATGCTTTTTTGTGGCGGCGCGCGCGACGAGTTCTTTGTTCTCTCTGATGAATTTGATATCCAACATATGCTAAAGTATAGCATAATGCCCATAAAAGAATTAACACCCAAGAACTTTCCTCGCCGCCTGCGCGAGATTCCCGACCCGCCGAAAGAACTCTTCATAGAAGGTACAATGCCGCCTGAGTCGCACAAATGGCTCGCGGTGGTCGGCTCGCGCAAATGCACGCACTATGGCCGCGAGGTAACGGAGCGGCTCATCTCGGGACTCGCGGGCTACCCCGTCGTGATTGTCTCGGGGCTCGCGCTCGGAATTGACGCGCTGGCGCATCGAGCGGCGCTTGATGCGAACCTTCCGACGGTCGCGATACCGGGCTCGGGACTCCACCGAAGTGTGCTTCATCCGCCTTCTCACCGCGCGCTTGCCGACGAGATTGTGAAGGCGGGCGGTGCGCTCCTCTCGGAGTTTCCTCCGAAATTTCCGGCATCGGTCTGGGGATTCCCTCAGCGCAACCGCATTATGGCGGGACTCTCGGACGCGGTCTTGATTATTGAGGCAGAAGAGAAGAGCGGCACGCTCATCACCTCCAAACTCGCGACCGACTACAACCGCGATGTGTTGACCGTTCCCGGTTCCATCTTCTCCAGTTTTTCTGCCGGACCACATATGCTTCTACGGCTTGGCGCGACGCCAGTGACGAGCGCAGCGCAGCTGCGCGAGGCGCTCGGGTTTAAAGAAGAACGAGACGAAGCGAAGCAGAGCGCCCTGCGTCTCGCCTGCTCGCCTGAGGAGAAGAAAGTTCTCGCGCTCCTCGGTTCGCCCCTCCCGCGCGAAGAACTAATTGAAGAACTCGGTCTGCCGATTGGAAAGGCAAATGCGCTACTTTCCACCATGGAACTCAAGGGTCTGATTAAAGAACAGATGGGCGAGATTCGTATCGCCTAGATTTGCCTATAATTTCTTTTGCGTGTAATACTTAACTGAATGTCAAAGAAACTGCTCATTGTGGAGTCGCCCTCAAAGGCAAAGACCATTGGGAAGTATTTGGGAAGCGAGTACCGCGTGATGGCTTCGGTCGGTCATATCCGCGACCTGCCGAAGAGCAATAAAAACGCCATTGATATAGATGGCGGTTTTATTCCCCGCTATGAAGTGGTGAAGAAAAAAGCGACGATTGTGGAAGAGATTACCGCTGCGGCGGCGAAAGCAAGCGAGATAATCCTTGCGACCGACCCCGACCGCGAGGGCGAGGCGATTGCGTGGCACATAGCCGAGATTCTCAAAGAGAAACTGGGCAAAAAAGAACCGCCGGTCTCGCGCGCGGTCTATCACGAAATAACGAAAGAGGCGGTAGAAGAAGCGCTCACGCACCCGCGCGCGATTGACCAGAACCTGCGCCGCGCCCAAGAGGCGCGGCGCGTCCTTGACCGTCTCGTCGGCTACGACCTCTCTGGTCTTATCTGGAAAAAAGTGCGCTACGGACTCTCGGCAGGCCGGGTGCAGTCGCCCGCGTTGCGCATTCTCGCTGAGCGGGAACGGGAGATTCAGGCGTTTAAGTCCGAGAGATTCTGGGTCATCACCGCCAATACCGAAACACAAAAAAGAGAAGACTTGATGCTCGTCTGCGTCGAAGAGCCGCGAGATGAGAAGAAAGTCGGCGAGATTCTCCGCGCAGGCAAAGAAGGGGAATGGCGCGTGGAAGAGGTAACCGAGACGAAGGCGAAACGCGCGCCCAAGCCACCCTTCATCACCTCCACGCTTCAACAGTCCGCCTCAACACGGCTTGGATTCTCGCCGGGTCGCACGATGAGCATCGCCCAGAAACTCTATGAAGCCGGTCTCATTACCTATATGCGCACCGACTCCACCAATCTTTCGGCTACGGCGAAGAGCCAGATTGCCGCAGTGATTGAGAAAAAGTTTGGGAAAGAGTTTGTCGCCTTGCGCGCCTTTGCCGGCAAAGTCAAGAACGCGCAGGAGGCGCACGAGGCGATTCGCCCGACACATTTTGAGCGTGAGGTAGCCGGCTTCACACCCGAACAGAAAAAACTCTATCGCCTTATCTGGGAACGAACGGTCGCCTCACAGATGCCCGACGCCCTGATGCTCCGCACCAAAATCACGGCAAACATTACTGCCGGAATGATTCCCGACTTTTCGGCAAACGGTATGCGTCTCCTCTCCCCCGGCTGGCTCCGTGCCGACTCGGGTGCGAAGGGCGAGGAGGTTGAACTGCCGAAAGTTGCGGCAAACGAGCCGCTTGTTCTGCGCGATATACAGAGCGAAGAAAAAGAGACGCAGCCGCCCGCGCGCTACAGCGAGGCGGGCTTGATTAAAGAACTAGAGAAGCGCGGCATTGGCCGCCCCTCAACCTACGCCTCCATTATGAGCACGCTTGAAGAACGCGAATATGTGACGAAAGAAAATCGCTCGCTCAAGCCGACCGAGACGGGTCTGGTCGTCTCAGGTTTTCTTGAAGAACACTTCCCTTTCTATATAGGCGACACCTTTACCGCAGAGATGGAGAACAATTTGGACGAGATTGCGACGGGAGAACGGGAATACGAAAAGACGCTACGCGATTTCTATACGCCATTCAAGAAAGAAGTGAAGTCAAAAGAGAAACTGGATAAAGCAACGACTCTTGGTGATGTCCCCGCCGAGTTCAAGTGCCCCATCTGCGCGCGCCCGCTCGTCTGGAAGCTCAGTCGTATGGGCAAATTTATGTCCTGTGCGCGCTTCCCCGATTGCACCGGCGCGCTCACCGCAGAAGGCACCGAGATAAAGCCCGACGAACCGATTGGTACCGACCCCAAGACAGGTCTGCCGATTTTTCTCTTGAACGGAAGGTTTGGCTACTATCTGCAGGTCGGGAAGTTAGAGAAAGGAAGCAAAGAGAAACCACGACGGGCGAGCGTGCCGAAGGGTCTTGATATAACGAAACTCACGCTCGCTGACGCACTCAAACTTTTGTCGCTTCCGCGCGCGCTCGGGACGCACCCGAAAAGCGGCAAAGAAATCAGTGCGAACAACGGTCGCTTCGGACCCTATGTCGTTCACAACGGCGACTTTCGTTCGCTCAAGACGCCGGATGATGTCTACACAATAGAGCTCCCGCGCGCGCTTGAAATCTTTGCGCAAGAAAAGAAGAGCCGATTCACAAAAAAAGACAATGCCCGCGCTTAAAGAAATAACCGACCTGCTTCGCGACCCGACTCCAGAAAAGAGCGCGCTCATTCTGAAAGCGTATGGCTTTGCCGAAGAGGCGCACAAAGACCATAAGCGCTACTCCTGCGAACCCTACTTCAACCATCTCTTTGAGACGGCGAAGATTCTCGCCGAACTCGGGCTCGGAGCCGCCACGATTTCTGCGGGATTCCTGCATGACTCTATAGAAGATGTCGCCGTCAGTCCCGAGACGCTTAAGAAAGAGTTTGGCGAAGAGATTTTGATGCTTGTTGAGGGGGTCACGAACCTCGGGCATATCAAGTATCACGGCCATGACCGCTATAGCGAGAACATGCGACGGCTCTTCATTGCGAGCTCGCGCGACCTGCGCGTGCTCATCATCAAACTCGCCGACCGACTCCACAATATGCGCACGCTCGGCTTCGTGCCGAAAGAAAAACAGAAGCGCATCGCCGTTGAGACGCTTGAGATTTATGCCCCGCTTGCCTACCGTCTCGGCATCAGGAAAGTCAGCCGCGAACTGCAGGATCTCGCGCTCCCCTTCGCACACCCCGAGGACTTCGCCCGCACAACGGCGCTGCTCGCGACGAAGCAGTCCGAACTGGAACATCGTCTGCTCAAGTCCCATCACGCGCTCCTTGCCGAGTTTGCAAAACAGAATATAGCGGCGAGCGGAACTACGAAGCGACTGAAGGGTCTCTATAGTTTATACATAAAACTCTCGCAAAAAAATTGGGAGATTGAAAAAGTGTACGATATGCTCGCGGTGCGCGTCATTATGAAGACCGTTGAGGACTGCTACCGCGCGCTCGGCGCCGTCCATTCACTCTGGCGACCTCTCCCGGGACGCATCAAGGACTATATCGCTTTTCCGAAACCCAACGGCTACCGCTCGCTCCACACCACGGTCTTTACCGGAGAGGGCGGGATGGTTGAGATTCAGATTCGCACCGAAGAGATGCATCAAGAGGCGGAGTACGGTATCGCAACTCACTTTGCCTACAAGGAACTCGCGAGCGGCAAAACGCGCGACGCATCGTATCTTGACTGGGCAAAAAGATTCTTCTCGGCACTCCTCTCGTGGCGACCGAAGCAACAGAAGACGGCGACGGCATCACTGGCAGAGACACCTGAGAGCGAGACCCCGCACTGGGTGAGACAACTTGGCGAACTTGATACCTCGGGAGAAGAACGGGAGTTTTGGGAGCGACTGCGCAGCGATGTCTTTAAGAATCGCGTCTTTATCTTTACGCCGAGAGGCGATGTCGTGGACCTCCCCGCCGACTCAAGCCCGATTGACTTTGCGTACGCCATTCACTCAGACCTCGGCGGGCATCTGGTCGGCGCAAAGGTTAACGGCAAACTGGTCGGCATAGATACCGCGCTCAAGAACGGCGATATCGTTGAGATTCTAACCAAAAAGAGCGCCCATCCCTCATTGAAGTGGCTTGAGATTGTGAAGACCACCGTCGCGCGCAAACATATCAGAACGGCGCTACACGGTAAAGTTCTTCACTGAATAGATATCGTCTATTATTTCTTGGACTTTCTCGGGTTCGTTTTGTGCAGCATCCGATGCGGGTCTGCTTGGCATCTGCGCGATATGGCGGTCTAGGAGTTCAGTCGGACTCTTCGCATGATTGGACTGCATCAGGTCTAGAATACCTTTCAGGTCTTCGTTTGAGAAGAAATCAATCATAATCTTGCCCCCGTTCTGCTGCCGTTCAATCTTGACGCGGGTGCCGAGCGATTCGCGCAGTTTCTCTTCAAGCGCAATGAGTTCGGGGTCGGCGATAAGTTCTTTAGACCGCGCGCGGTCGGGCGCCTGCCGCCGCGCCGTGAGTTCCGCTTCACGCACCGTTATCCGCCTGAAGACAATCTCTTTGAAGAGCGTCATCTGCTCTTCGGGGCGGCTAGAGAGCATCAAGAGCGGGCGGGTATGACCGTCGTTTATCTTGCCCTCCGATACCGCTTTCTGCATCTCTTCGGGCAGGTCTAGGATGCGCATAGAGTTTGAGACATACTCGCGGCTCTTGCCGACTTTCTTGCCGATTTCGTGATGCTTAAAACCGAACTCCTGCACGAGCCGCGCGAAGGCGCGCGCGCGGTCAAGCGGGTTGAGGTCTTCCCGTTGTAGATTCTCAATGATGGCAAGTTCCAGTTTTTCGCGGTCGCTCTCTTCGCCGCGGCGGATGAGCGTCGGCACCGAGGCAACACCCGCGATTCGCGAGGCGCGCAGGCGCCGCTCGCCCGAGATGAGTTCGTACTCCACCGCGAGCCCGCCGTCGTCGCGCACAATCTCTTTGCGCGTGACCACGAGCGGCTGAAGAATGCCGTACATCCTGATGGAGTCGGCGAGTTCATTTAACTTCGCCTCGTCAAACTCCCGCCGTGGCTGAAACGGGTTGGGTTTTATCTTCTCGGTCTCTATCCAGAAGACCGCGTCATTGAGAAATTGCGGCATAGTGATGCAAGTATTTTAGCACAAAACCGCTGAACGCAACCTGTGCACAAATCGTAAATGCCGGGAGAGAGAATCGAACTCTCATGGATTGCTCCGCACGATTTTGAGTCGTGTGCGTCTACCAATTCCGCCATCCCGGCTCGTGGACATACTTTATCTTAAAATAATCCTTTATTCAAATCTCTTTATGGCGTATTGTGCAAGCATATCGGTCTCAATATTCACCGTATCGTCAATCGCGAGGTCGCGCAAACTGGTATGCGAGAGCGTGTAGGGAATGAGCGCGACCGAGAACCAACTCTCCCCCACATCCGCGATGGTCAAACTTACGCCGTCAAGCGCGACCGAACCTTGCGTTACTACCCTTGAAAGTATCTCCGCGCTCGCTTCAATTTTAAGCAAAAGCGACTTCCCTTCTCGCACAAGTGCCGAGACCCTGCCGATCCCCTCAATATGACCCGAGACCAGATGTCCCCCCAGTTCTTCACCAAACTTTAAACTCTTTTCCAGATTCACTTTTTGCCCTTCTTTCCAAGAACCAACCGTTGTCTTTCGGAGCGTCTCGGGTATTGCGAAGAACGAAAACGAACGGGGTGAGCGAGTTGTGACGGTCAGACAGATGCCGTTCACCGCGATGCTCGCTCCCTTTTCAAGTCCGGTGAGACGAGCGGCGACCACGGTCGCCGCGATGCCGGCGCGGCTCTTCTTGACATCTACAATCCTCCCGACTGATTTGATAATACCGGTGAACATCCGTATAGTGCAGTATGTGAAAAAACACACACTTTTGCAAGACAAACCGAAAGTGATTGTTATTGTGGGGCTGACCGCGGTCGGCAAGAGCGCGCTCGCCATAGGGCTCGCGCGCCGCTTCAACGGCGAAGTAATATCCGCCGATTCGCGGCAGGTCTATCGCGGATTGAACCTCGGCACCGGTAAAATTACTAGAAAAGAAATGCGGGGAGTCCCGCATCACCTGCTTGATGTCGTGAGTCCTAAAAAACAGTTCTCGGTCGCGGAGTACCAAACTCTCGCGCGCGAAAAGATTGACGGGATTATTTCACGGGACAAACTCCCCATTATTTGCGGCGGCACCGGTCTCTATATAGATGCGGCTTTAGGACGCGTTACCATTCCTGATGTGCCGCCCGACCCCCTGCTCCGTAAGAAATTGGGAAGGAAATCGGCAGAAGAACTTTTTGCGCTTCTCAAGAAACTTGACCCGAAGCGCGCAAAAGAGATTGACTCAAAAAATCCACGCCGCCTCATTCGCGCGATTGAGATTGCCAACGCAAAGCGAAGCGAAAATCTCGATCCGCGTCGGAGCCCCCGAAGAGAGGGTGAAGCGGTCGGGATTTTCGCTTCGCGGAGCGTCTGTTGGATCGGTCTCACGCTCCCGCCAGACCTGCTCAAACAAAGAATAAAGACACGCTTATCGGAACGAATCAAAGACGGACTGATTGCGGAAGTAAAAGAATTGCATCAGCGCGGCTTATCGTGGAAACGGCTGGAAAAGTTGGGGCTTGAGTACCGTTTCGTCTCCCGTTATCTCCGCGGCTTGATGACCAAAAGAGAAATGACCGATAAACTTCAGACCGAAATCTGGCGCTACGCTAAACGGCAGATGCAGTGGTTCAAGCGGAACAAAGATATTCAGTGGTTTAGCCCATCACAAAAAACCAAGATTTATGCTATGCTGAAAAGCGAGGGCCTGTAGTTTCAATGGTAAAACATCGGTCTCCAAAACCGAGGTTCCGCGTTCGACTCGCGGCGGGCCCGCCCCAAACTACTTCTTGCCTTCTTTGTGCTTGGTGCGCTTCATACACCAGTTGCAAAACTTCAGGAGTTCAATCTTGCGTTCCACTTTCTTTTTATTTTTCTCGCTCCAGTAATTGACACGCTTGCACTTTTCGCAGACGAGTTTGATGAGCCGTTCTTGAGACATAGTCGCCACAGAATAGCAAAATCAGCGAAAATTGCAACCCTAATGATAGAGCCGCTTGATGAGCGGGTTTAAGCGCGTGATAACTTCATAGATTGAAGAATCTGCGAGAGATGCGGTGGATTCATCAAGAATAATCTCTACGACATCACCCACGCGCGCGTGCGGCGCGTTCGTTATATCAATCGTCAATATATCCATTGAGACGCGGCCGAGCACGCGGCATTCTCTCCCGCGTGCCACCACGCGACCGATACTTGAGAGTGCGCGCGGGTACCCGTGCCAGTACCCTATCGGTACGATTGCCGCGCGCGAGTCGCGGAGGAGCGTCTCGGTAAGGTCATAGCCGATACGGCTGCCCCTTTTTAAGGACTTTATTTCGGTAATAACCGACTTCCAGCGGAGCGCGGGTTTGAGGGTGATGCGGTCTTGCAAGAATGCCTCAACTTCTTTCGCAGGCCAATGACCATAGAGCCCCACACCGATGCGCACCATATCAAAATGCGCTTCGGGAAAGAGCAACGCGCCTGCCGTTGCCGCCGCATGAACAATCGGGGTAAATCCTGTTTTCTTGAACACTGCAATCCACTTTCTGAACTCGGCAATTTGGGTTTCGGTATCTTTCGGGAACGACGGATTCTTCGCCGCCGCAAAATGCGTGAATAATCCTTCAACTCTTACGCTGTGCGTTTTTAGTTTTGAGAGCAGGGTTTTTTGTTCTTCAAACAAAAAACCCTGCCGATGCATCCCCGTGTCAACTTTGATATGAGTCCTAAGCGGCTTCGGTGGTCTTGCTTTACCTAGCGCATCAAGCGCCTCAAAAGAGGAGACCGAGAGCGCGATATCTTTTTCTGCGGCCTCGTCGAATAGTTCGGGGAGCGTGTAGCCCAAGACCAAAATCGGCGTCGGGATGTTATGCCGCCGTAGGGCGAGCGCTTCGGTCATTGAGTCAACGCCCAGAAAATCGGCGCCGCGGCGCTCCATTTCGCGCGCAAAATCCACCAGTCCGTGCCCGTAGGCATTGCTCTTCACGACCGCCATCAGTTTTGTTTTTCTCGAAATAAGTCCGCGAAAGACCTTGAAGTTGTGCGCAAGCGCCCTTCGGTCAACCTCTAGCCAAGTCCGAAGACCACCTCTTAATTCTTTTCGCATATTTATCTTAGATTTACTTTTTCAGTAGAATCTCTGTCAGTCCGTCGAAAACATTCTCAAAGACACCGTAATCTGGATTTCTTCTAGCTTTATGGAGTAACTTATGGAAAGTCTCGACCTTCATATGTCCTGCGCCTTGTCCAAAAATCCAGTCCTTGTCTGTACCCCCAGTTTTTCTAAAATACTGACAGAATCTTATTTCTCTGTGGCCATCTTTCTTCCATTCAACAAGATCGAGAATGCGCATATAATCTCCCCACTTAGGAAAAGATTCTTGGCACATTGCCCGTCCAATTACTCGCGCGGTTTCATACCCCGGCCCTACTGCTTTAGGGTGTGGGTAATGAAGATCTTTGGGGGGCATTAGGATTCTTCCCATACAAAATGCGCCGGGCAGGACTCGAACCTGCGAAGGCCAATGGCCGCGTGATTTACAGTCACGAGTAATTGCCGCTATACGACCGGCGCGTACTTCCCACGATAATATGCTATTTGAGATAAAATCTCAAGTAGTAATTTTTTGTCGTAATACCGAATATGAATCAATCCATGTTTCATTTTCCGCCCTCCTTTTCTGAAATCATGACGAATGTATGGTTTCTGAAATTGTGCCTTTGAAATTGAAGTCAACTTGCTCCAAAAGGCAATCAAGTCAGGAACATCTTGGTCAGAATAACAGTAAAAGTAGATCCGTAAACGGGTCTCATCAATTCTATAAACTCTTCTCAAAAATGTTAGAAACAATGCAATCATTCCGGAGTCACTATTCGCAAAATCCACTACAGAATTAGTCGTGAAGTTCTTATATCCTTCCCCCCAGTACAGCATTGCACCAATTGCTTTTAACTCCTGAAACGATTTAATGTGCGCTCGCGTCTTAAAACTTGATGGTCTCTTCTCAAAAAGAATTTTGTTCGCTTATTGACTCTCATTAGGCAGTTACTTCTTCGGTTTCTTTGCTCGGCAAGAGTACCTTTACCGGTACTTCGTGCTTAACGCGGCCGTTGCCGTTGCGTCCTTTCTTGACTTCAAAATGAAACTCAACGCCTTTGAGCGTTACCGACACACTGCCTCCCTTGCCGATTCCCCTCTCAATGATGAACGAGGCAATGGGGTTGAGTAGTTTGCTCTGAATGAGCCGTTTGAGCGGGCGCGCGCCGTACTGCGGACTATATCCTTCTTTCGCGAGATATGCCGTCACTTCGGGTGCGACGGTGAGCGAGATGCCCTTGCCCAAGAGTCGCCCCGTTACTTGACTGAGTTGAATCTCCACAATCTTCGCGACCGCTTCGGGCGCGAGAATATCAAAGAGGAGAATCTCGTCAAGACGGTTGAGAAACTCGGGGCGGAAGTAGTCCTTAAGCGCCGCCATCACTTTATTTTTGGCGTCGGCATAGTCGGCGACATTGCTCTTCTCGCCGTCCGCGAATCCCATTCGCTCCATCTTGTCTATAAACTGCGCGCCGATATTTGAGGTCAAGATAATAATCGTATTTCTGAAGTTGACGCTGCGACCTTTGGCGTCGGTAAGCCGACCGTTGTCCAGAATCTGAAGCAAGATGTTGAAGACCTCGGGATGCGCCTTCTCTATCTCGTCAAAAAGAACGACCGCGTAAGGGCGATGACGAACCGTTTCGGTGAGCGTCCCACCCTCCTCGTAGCCCACATAGCCGGGCGGCGCGCCAATGAGTTTGGAGATGGCGTGCCTCTCCATAAACTCCGACATATCTACGCGGATGAGCGCGCGCTCGTCGTTGAACATAAACTCGGCGAGCGCCTTGGTGAGCTCGGTCTTGCCGACTCCGGTCGGCCCGAGAAAGAGGAACGAGCCGATGGGACGATTGGGGTCCGAGATGCCGACGCGGCTGCGCTTGATGGCTTCGGCAACTTTCTTGACCGCTTCGGTCTGACCGACAATGCGGCGCTTGAGCTCGTCTTCAATGCGCGAGAGTTTCGCCGCCTCCTCTTCAAGCATCCGCATCACCGGTACGCCCGTCCATTTCGCAACAATCTCGGCGATGTCGTTGCCCATAATCTCTTCTTTGAGGAGGCGGCGAGAACTTTGTAACTTTTTGAGTCGTTTTATCTGCATCTCAATCTCTTTCTGAAGCGCGGGAATGCGTCCATAGCGAATCTCCGCCGCCTTTGAGAGGTCGGCACGCGCCTCGGCCTGCTCCGCCTCTATTCGTTTCGCCTCCATCTCTTTCTTCGCCTGCTTGATGACGGCGAGCGTCTCCTTCTCGTTCTTCCACTTCAGTTCAATCTCGCTGGTCTTCTCCTTGAGGTCAGCGACGGCGGTCTCAATCTCTTTGGTGCGTACGCGCGCCTCTTTGGAGGTCTCGCTCTCTTTCTTCAATGCTTCGCGCTCAATCTCAAGACGCATCACCTTTCGGCGTGTCTCTTCCAAGACCGGCGGCATATTTTCCAGAGAAATCTTAAGCGAAGACGCTGCCTCGTCTATGAGGTCCACGGCTTTATCGGGGAGATAGCGGTCGGTGATGTAGCGCGCCGAGAGATTCACTGCGTTGACAATGGCTTCATCGGTGATATGCACGCCGTGATAGAGCTCGTATTTCTCTTTGAGACCGCGCAGAATCGTCACGGCATCTTCAATGGAGGGCTCGGCGACGAAGACGGGCTGAAAACGCCGCGTCAGCGCCGGGTCCTTCTCAATATGTTTCTGATACTCACGGAGAGTCGTCGCGCCGATTGCCCGCAACTCGCCACGCGCGAGCGCGGGCTTGAGCATATTAGAAGCATCAAGCGAACCTTCTGCCGCGCCTGCGCCGACAATCGTATGAATCTCGTCAATAAAGAGAATAATCTTGCCCTCCGAGCGTTCAATCTCCTTCATAATGTTCTTGAGCCGTTCCTCAAACTCGCCGCGATACTTGGTGCCGGCGACGAGAAGCCCGACATCAAGCGAGACGAGTTCTTTGTCTTTGAGCGACTCGGGCACCTCGCCCTGCGACATCCTGAGCGCAAGCCCTTCGGCAATGGCCGTCTTGCCGACACCCGCCTCGCCGATTAAAATTGGATTGTTCTTGGTGCGGCGCGAGAGAATCTGGATGATGCGCGAAATCTCGGTGTCCCTGCCGATGACGGGGTCAAGTTTGTTTTCGCGCGCGAGCACCGTGAGATTGCGGGTGTATTTGGGAAGAAATTTGAGTCGTTTGGGTGCGACCGTCGCGTCGGTCGCACGCGTATTGCGCAGTTCCTCTAGGACGCGGAGCGCCGCGCTCTTATCAAGCCGAAAACGCACGAGCATCTCACGGGCAGAACTCGCGATATCAAAAAGAGAGAGAAAGAGATGCTCGGTTGAGACAAATTCGTCTTTGAGCGCGGCGGCGACGCGGCTGGAGTTTTCTAAAATCTGCGCGAGTTCGGGGGTGAGATAAATCTGATATGACGGCGAGAGGACATTTCCGCTCTCGGTGCCCTCAATCGCCTCAAGAATCGCGTCGGTTAGAAGCACGGTGTCAACATCCAATTTATCAAGAATAGAAATCACGACGCTCTCTTCTTGAATGAGGAGCGCGGCAAAGAGGTGGAGCGGCCCGACATGATTCTGACCGCGTTCTATCGCGAGTTCGTGCGCCTTGCGAATGGCCTCTTTTGCTTTGGTTGTAAAATGATGAAAGGGCGGCATAAATGCATTATAACACACTAGTACGCTACGGGCGAGGAGGACGCCATCTTCGCCAAAAGCGCCTGCACCTGCCCGAGAGGAAAAAAGTTATGTCCACTCTTCGGGAGGACTCCTGCGTTGATGCCGATTGCCTCTCCCGAGAGATTGAAGAGAACCGAGCCCGAGACAATATCATCGGAACGAATGTCGGTGCGGATAATCGCGTGCTCACCGATATTGGCGATGATGCCGGTGCTGACGGCGTTCGTCTCGGCGCCGCCGATAACAAAGACGGTCTGCCCAAGTTTCAAGTTCGTCGTGCTGAAGAGCGGCGGCAGATAGAGCGCCGCGGCGCTCGTTGTCGCGAGCGGTTTGAAGAAGAGAACGCCAACATCTTTATCCGCAAAGGTAATATCAAGAGGCAGCGCCGTCCCGTCGGCGAAGACGCCGAGATAACTTTCGGGAATGGAGTTGCCCGCACTATCATCTTTGCGGTAAATGACTCCGATATCGGCGACGATGGTTCCGTCCTTTGAGAGAATGAGACCGAGACCGGCGAAGTTCTCGGTGCGTTTTTCTCCTGCTCCCGTTACTTCTTTTATTCGCACGATACTTCTGGTGTTCTTCTCAACCGCCGCGACGACGACATCATCCGCCTTCACCACCACCGTCTCTTTCGTCACGACCGCCGCCGTCTGTTTTGCCGGTTCGGTGACGACGCGCTCAATCGTCTTCTCTACGACGCGGTTGATGGTTTGCGTCAGCGCTGGCGGCGCCTGATTGACGAGCGAGACCGTCACGATGCCCGTCGCGATTGAGGTCACGAACGAAACGAGAAGCGCAAGAAGGATGAGTTGTTGTTTGGTGAGACCTTCCATAGGTGCCACTATTATACTATACGCGAAAGTATCTTGGCGACTCGCGCAAGGTCGTGCGCTGTGGTTGTATGACCGAGAGTAAAACGAAGCGATGACTCGGCTCTTTTTTCGTCGCCGCCGAGCGCCGCAATTACATACGAGCGCTTCTCGTCTTTGAGGCAGGAACTCTTGGTAGAACAAGCAATCCCCGCGGCATCAAGTTTTAAGACGAGCATCTCGGTATCCACTTTGGGCAACGAAATATTTAGATTATTGGGGAGGCGATTTTCTCTGTCTCCATTAAGAATAATTCTTGTTGTTCTGATGTTCTCAAGAACATCAGCATAGAACTTATCTCTTAATTCTTTCAGACGAAGTGATTCGGTCTTGCGTTCGGTGGTTGCGAGACGGAGCGCTTCGGCGAAACCGACGATGGACGAAATGTTTTCGGTCGTTGAACGCAGACCGCGTTCTTGTCCGCCTCCGAGTAGTTGTGGCGCGAGCGTCGTGCCGCGCCTCACATAGAGCGCGCCGACGCCTTTCGGTCCGTAGATTTTGTGCCCATCAAGAGTGAGCAAATCAACGCCGAGCGCGTTCACGAGGCAGTTCAGATAGAGGGGTGTTTGACACGCGTCGGTATGAAAGAGCGGAAAGGGGGCTCCGACGCGGACGAGATTTTTCTTGTGCGCCTCGCCTCTTAGTTCGCGAATCGCCTTCCCTATCTTTGCAATCGGTTGAATCGTGCCGATTTCGTTGTTTGCATACATTACCGAGACGAGCACCGTGTTCGGTCTTATTGCGGCAAGAATCTTTTCTGTTTTTACGATTCCGTTTGTTTCAACAGGAACATACGAGACCTCAACTCCCCTCTTCTCAAGCGCGCGCAACGGCTCCAACACAGACGAGTGCTCAATGTTGGTCGTTATGATATGTAGTCGCGGTTTCTGTAGGAGTTTGACTCCTACAGGTCTTGTAGGAGTCAAACTCCTACATACTGATTCAACGGCACCGAAAATCGCCAAGTTGTTTGACTCGGTGCCGCCGCTCGTAAAGATAATCTCGTCGGGATGCGCTTCTAAGGCGCGCGCGACTGTCGCGCGCGCCGCATCAAGCGCCTTCTTCGCCACGACCCCTTCCGCGTGAATAGAGCTCGGATTTCCGAAGTGCTTCGCAAAATACGGCTCCATCGCTCGCTTCACCCGGGGGTCTAGCGGCGTCGTCGCGGCGTAGTCCAGATAGAGTCTCTTCATATCTGTTATCAAAACACAAAATCTCGTCGCGCGCTAGCCATCAATGCCAAAGTAGCGTATAATCGCCATTCTTATGAATGGCGAAGAGACAAAACAGAAGAGTCAGCCAGTCGTGGTGGTCGTGGGTCATATTGACCACGGCAAGAGCACTTTGCTTGACTATATTCGCAAGACGACCGTCACCGAAAATGAGGCGGGCGGCATCACGCAACGACTCGGCGCCTATGAGGTTGTGCGTACCGGCAAAGATGGCATTGCGCATTCCATCACCTTTCTTGACACACCTGGGCATGAGGCATTTAAGGGCATCCGTGAACGCGGCGCTTCTGTCGCCGACATCGCCATTCTCGTCGTCTCGGGCGAGGACGGCGCGAAGCCGCAGACGATGGAAGCATTTCAGTTCGTGAAAGCGACGAACACTCCCTGCGTCGTTGCCATTACGAAGATTGATAAACCCAATGCCTCTGTGGAACGCGCGAAACAGAGCTTGGCGGAAAATGAAATCTATCTGGAGGGCTACGGGGGAGAGATTCCCGTCATCGCCGTCTCGGGCAAGACGGGTCAGGGAGTTGAGGAACTTCTTGACATTATTCTTCTTCTCGCCGAAATCCATCAGAAAAAAGTAAAGAAGAATGCCGAGCCGAGCGGATTCATCATTGAGGCGGAGGTGAGCAAGACCAAGGGCGTCTTCGCAACGCTCATCTTAAAAGAAGGCGTCTTGAAAAAAGGTTCGTGCGCCGTCGCGGAGGGAGCACTCGCGCTGATTCGTCGGCTTGAAGATACGCGCGGCGCGGAGCTTGAGATGGCGACGGTCGGTATGCCCGTCTTGCTCTCGGGGTGGAGTGCGCTCCCGCGAATCGGCGCGCTCTTCACCGCTGTTGCAAACCGCAAAGAAGCCGAGACACTCATCGGAAAGTACGAGTCGCAAAAAAGAGCATCAAAAAAGAGCGGCGCACAGACCGCTACGACGACAGGAATAACTGAAAAGACCGTCATTCCGATTATTCTCAAAGCGGACTCCAGTGGCTCGCTGGAGGCGCTCGCGCATGAGGTCGCGAAATTGGAGACGGAAAAAGTGGCGTTTAAGATTGTCGCATCGGGAGTCGGGCGCATAGGCGAGACGGATGCCAAGACGGCGCAGGGCTGCCGTGAGCCCGTCATCGTTGGGTTAGCCGTTGAGATTGACGCTGGCGCGCAGGCGCTCGTAGAGCGCGGCGGGATAGAGATGGGCGTCTTTGAGATTATCTATAAACTGACCGAGTGGCTCCAAGAGATTGTCAAAAAGCGAACGCCCAAAACTAAGACCGAGGTGCTGACGGGTTCGGCACGGATTCTCAAACTCTTCAGCCAAGAAAAAGACAAGCAGATTGTTGGCGGCAAGGTGATGAGCGGCGAACTGCATCTCGGCGATGAGATAAAAATCTTTCGGCGCGAAGTTGAGGTCGGCTCGGGCAAGATTCGTGAACTGCAGCGAATGAAAGAGAAGGTCTCGGTCGTTCCCACCGGCTCTGAGTTTGGTGCCGCCATCATTGCGACGGTGCCGATAGCGGCGCAAGACCGCATAGACGCGCTGACAATACAAGAGACCTAACGAGAGGCCATGGTGGGATTTGCACCCACGCATAACGGTTTTGCAGACCGTCGCGTTGCTATCTTCGCCACATGGCCAACAGAACTATCCTAGCAGATTTTGCGGAATTTGATAAAGTTGTATGCGCGGGTCAGTGGCGGAACTGGTATACGCGCAGCGCTTAAAACGCTGTCCGCTTCGGCGGTTGTGGGTTCGATTCCCACCTGACCCATTAGATATGCGATTGTCGCTTTCATCAACGGCGTTGAAACTTATCGCGATTGCGACGATGCTCGCCGACCATATCGGCTTTTTGTTCTTTCCCGGGGAGATTGTGTGGCGCGTGGTCGGGCGGCTCGCCTTCCCGCTCTTTGCGTTTCTCATTGCCGAAGGATTTGAGAAGACCAGCAATGTAGGGCGCTATGGCAAGCGGCTCATTCTCTTCGCCGCAATCTCTCAACTCCCCTACTCTCTCGTGCTCGCCGCGGCGAATGTGCCGCAGACACTCAATATATTCTTCACCCTCTCTATCGGACTTCTCGCGTTGGCCTTGCTCAAATCGTTGCCGTACAAAAAATCAGTGCCGTTGGTCGGGATGATTCTTTTTGCCGCAGAGTATCTCCATTTTGATTACGGCGCGTACGGAGTCCTGACGATTCTCGCCTCGCACCTCTTCATTCACCGCAAGACGGCGGGCGGCATCGCGCTCGTTTTTTTGCCGATTTTTGATTGCCTCGTTCTCGCATTTACGGGAGTTCTTTCTCTTCAATTCTTCGCGCTCTTCTCGGTACCGCTCATCGCGCTCTACCGAGGCGAACGGGGAATGCATCTGCCCCGCGCGTTCTTTTATTGGTTCTACCCTGTGCATCTGTTTATTCTCTGGCTCATTTGGTATTATCTGTCGTATGTTGCTTGGTCAATCCCCCTGTCCTGATTGCGAGCCCGCCCCTGTTAATCATCTCGTGATTCGTAGCGGAGCGTATCTGGGGCTTCTGCTCAAACCGCTCCTGCGCCCGCTTGATGCGCTCGTTCGTACCACACTTCCCTCCCGTTCATTTTCGCTCTTTGATATTGCCGCGCCTGTGGCGCTGCGCGCGCTCGCGTTCTGCGGGCTCGGCGTTCTGACTTCGGAATTGAACGAAAGAGACAGTGACCGCACGCGCTGTCTGGTGGAAGAGGCAAAGCGGCGTGGCATCAGTATTCACCAATTCAAACTCGGCGCGTTCAAAGACATCTTCATCGCCACGCATAACGGCACAACGCGCTGTTTTGACGGTCTGCCGCGCCCCGTCGGACCGGAGGCAGAATCGCTCGGCTGGATGGACAACAAGCCGAAGATGCGCGCGCGCTTCGCGCGCGCGCTGATTCCCATCGCACGCGGCGGCTCTGCTTTTTCCGAAAAAGAGGCAGTGCGAATCTTTCACTCCCTCGGGAAGCCCGTCATCGTCAAACCCTACAGCGGCTCGCGCAGCCGCCATACCACGATTCATATTGAGACCGAGGCGCAGTTGCTCGCCGCCTTTCGGAACGCGAAGGTCTTGAGCCCGCTCGCGCTCATTGAAGAAGAACTGGAAGGTTTTGTCTTTCGCGGCACACTCATTGGAGGGCGGCTCGTCGCCGCAATGCGGCGCGAGCCGCCCCATGTCGTCGGTGACGGGAAAAGGACTGTGCGTGATTTGGTGGAAAAAGAAAACACGAGACCCGAACGAAAGGCATACACCTTTCACCCCATTGCGACTGGCTATGAGGCCGCGGCGGAACTCGTGCGCCAGAATCTGAAGTGGGAGAGCGTGCCCGAACGGGGCGCGCTCGTTACGCTCCACCCCAAAATCAGCCGCGGCGTGGGTGCCTCCACGACGGATGTGACCGACCTCATTCATCCGGAAAACAAAATGATTCTGGAGAAGATTGGTTCGGTGCTCAAAGACCCGCTCGTCGGCGTGGACTTCATCGTCTCTGATATTACGAAACCAATGAATGAGCAGAAGCGCGCCGGCGTGATTGAGTGCAACTCGCTCCCCTTCATTGACCTGCACCACTATCCGCTCTATGGCGCGTCGCGCAATGTCGCCGGCGCTCTCTGGGACCTCATCTTCCCCGACTCTGCCTTGAAAAAAAGCGGAAAAATCGCTACGCTGTAGTAATCCCGCCCATAGCTCAGTTGGTAGAGCAGCTCCCTTTTAAGGAGAAGGTCCCAGGTTCGATCCCTGGTGGGCGGAGTCGGATCGGGCGGGCCCGCCTTGGGTCAAGCCCAATTCGGGCGGGTGGTGAAATGGTAGACACGCCAGCCTTAGGAGCTGGTGCCGCAAGGCATGGAGGTTCAAGTCCTCTCCCGCCCATAAAACTTGACTGAGCAGTATATGTATGCTAGTATGCCGCGCAGTAGAGTTGCTCGTTGAGAATTTGAACTAACAAACAAAAAACCCTAACTCTACAGAAAGGCAGGCAGTTATGATTGACTGGAAATTGTTTCTTACCATTGCGGCAGCCGCAATATCCTTTGTCGTGGTGATGGCCATTGCGGTCATTATCCGCGAGCGGTTCTTCGCCAAACGAAGTACCATCCAAACAGCAGCAACGAACAGCAGCGACCGAAACTGGTCGTGGCTCGTTATTATCGGGACAGTAGTGGTTCCTCTCGGAATTGCTACAGTCATCGTCTTCTTGTCGTTCAACTACAGATGGAATGCGCCTCTTGTGGGCGAGCTCCGAACGCCATTCCTTTTCATTGGATTGGCGCTCACCTATCTGGGCTTCTCTCTGCGCTCGGTCAAGAAGGACGAGTACGGCGTCATCACCTTCTTCGGACGAATGGTCAAGACGGTTGATTCCGGATTGGTCTTCGTCCCTCGCTCCGTCGCCGACCTCTTCCCGTTCCCGACACATCAAATAACCATTGAGATAGGAAGTGGAGAAGAGACACCGCCGGAAGAAGGTAGCGCATCACACATCATTCAGTGCCCGAAAGAGATAATGGTCACCTTCGGCGATTGCGAGGGATTGAAGACGACTCCCCTACCGAAAGGATTGCCTCCTTGGGAAGGAGGAGCGGATATCAACGAACCTCTCAACCGGCGCGTACGGGCAAGCGTTAAAGTCACCATTGTGGTGAAGATTGCGCGGAGCGCCGTGCAGCAGTTCGTGAGAACAGTCGGCTCGTTTGAACACGGCATCGCGCAACTGGAGAAGAACGCGCGCGGCATTGTGGACGACACCTGCACCAAAATCACCTGGGCATACTTCAACCACAACCAAAAGGAAGTGGCGAAACGGCTCTTGGTACAACTTGAAGCGTTTGTGGCTGACCCCAATCCCCAGTATCCCGAGCACCTTGCTCGTGAAGAAAACAAAAAGGTAGAGCGTTGGGGTCTTGATATCATTAGCGTTACGGTTCAACCCTCGGCCTTCGCCGAAGCGGTACAGACCGCTTTTGATTCGGTCGCCGCTGCGCGCGAGACCAAAATCGCGACGATAGAAACGGCAGCGGGAAAACGGAAACAACTGGAAGAAGAGGGTGCGGGAACGGCAAACGCCTTACAGGCACTGCGTGTTGCAGAAGCGGCAGGAGTAAGGGCAATGAACGCAGAGGTGCTTACAGATGCAGGCAGGTTCAACCGAGCGATGCAGGCGGCAGAAGCGATGGTCCAGAATGGGAATGTCGTCTTCAGCGGAGAAAATCCGGTTGCGGTTGCTGCGGCGCAGATTAAGGCAGTGACTGACGCATACAATCCACCACAAAAACAACCTCAACCAAAGAAAGGAGGAATGCCATGAAAGAAGTATGGTTTGTCTTCGGATTAGTCGGTTTTATTGGGGGAATCATAATGGCAGTAAAGAAAGGAATCCCCCCCTTTCTTCAATATCGAGCACAGAAAAAAGCATCTTCACCACCAACACCCCCGCCAGTGCCGCCAGTAGTCCCGGTAGCAGTTCACGGAGCAGCGCCGCAGAAAAAGTCGGAGAAAGCAAAGAGTTGGGTGACGGTAACGGCTTACGCAGTATGCCTACTCGCCATCACCTATCGCATCATCGTCTCCGGCATCGGAGCGACGAACGACCAGAAGCGGCGTGAAGAAATCATCGCCGCGGAGATTGCCGCGCTCAGTCAAGGGCAACTCTTCGTGAGGAATCGGCATATGCAGACCTTCATTTCGTTGCCTCCCCAAAGCACGAGTGAACCGATACCGATTGCCGGAGCAGAAGGAAGTCCCGACGACCAAGCCGCCGACTGGTGGCCGAAGACGGTTCTTCCTGAAGTAGAGGTTCTGGAAATCCTGCAAGTGAGAGAGAATGGCGGAATGGTCTGGAAGACCAACGCCTACCCCTACACGCCGCGGGGGACACCGCGGCGGAACATTGACCGTAGTATCGCCTTTCGCAACAACTCATCGCGAACAATCACGATTGAGTTTGTGCGCGGAACGGCGAGATAGTTAGTTCAAGTCAGTATCACAGTCCCGATTCGCTTGGCGAATCGGGACTTTTCTTTGACATATCGGCACTACTCGTGCTATTCTGCTTGCAGAAAGGAAAACTATGAACCTAAAAAACTTACTTGCCATACTCGTACTCTCACTCCCCACCCTCACCACCGCACAAACGCTCCGCGTTGTTCAACTCCCGCCCAATCAGTCGGTCATCTCACTCGGAACAAAACCCCCTGTTGAGTATCGCCTCTCCCCCAGTGGAGACGCCGTCTCCGTCACGCTCGTTCGCTTTGGCATCTATCCGCTCTGGCCTCTCACCGTCGCAGATATCGGCGAGATGCGGGTAACGAGGGGCAACGGCAGCGTGTTGACGCGCACTGCACCGACAAAACGCGATGCTTCCGCCCTTGACCTCACGATAAGTAACAGTTTCTCTATTGGAAACCTTGCTGAAGAAGCTTTCTTGCTCAACATTACGCCACGATCGGGAAGACCCGAGGGCGTGGTTGTCGTCAAACTTGAAGAAATTGTCAGCATTGGCGAGAAGACGCGAGCGATTGCAGTGCTTCTCGGCAACGAACGATTCACCGTCGCCATCCGATTCCCCGCGACCGAATTTCGTCCAGCCATACAACGCGAAGGAGTGCCGCCAAACGAAAACCTTACGATTCGCTTTGCGACCGAACAAGAGAAGACCTATCAGTTGGAGACAACTTCGTTCTTCTCATCGTGGAGTTCCGCAGGGAGTGTAGTGGGTGGGACAGGAGCAGAGGCGCGGATTACGCTACCGGTAACCTACAACCAGCAGCCCCACTTCTTTAGGGTCAAGGTAACGGCTAAAGTTGTGGCAAATCTCCCGCCACCAACCCAACAACCACCGGTACAACCGACTCCGCCGCTTCCCTCTGGACCCGTAGGATTCGGGTACTCGGGAGGGCTGGCACCAGGACAGTCAGGATTTGGCTATCCGTAAAAGCGGCAGCCAAATCAAAACACAGCCCCGATATATTCGCCAGAGCGAAATGCATTGGGGCTTTTTTCTTTTTTATTTTCGGCTTGACAGGCAAACAGGTATAGTGCTATAATGCGCGTTATGAAAAAGTACGTATTGGGCGGTTTGTTTATCTTATCTTTCGCATTCGCGCAGAGTGCAGACGCGCTCTACTTTCGTTATGAGGGCGGGAACTCCGGCGGCTCCTATTCTTCTGGTTACTCAACCTATTCTAGCGCCTACGCGCTCTCCCAAACCCTTACCGCCGCGTGCGCGCCAATGCAGGCAAGTGCGCGCACAGGCGAAGTTGTCTCGTGGTACTCCTCAACCGAAGGCGGCACGGGCTCGTATCAACTCTACTGGAGCGGCACCGACGGACTGAGCGGCAACACCAGCAGCACAGAGCGCGCCTACGCAACTCCGGGCGAGAAGTTCGCAACGGTTACCGTCTCTTCGGGCGGTCAGAGCATTACGGTCGGTTGCACGCGCTCTGTCTCTATCTTCACTCTCGCTCCCGCTCCGTTAGCGGCAGCCCCCGTGCAGAACGCGGCGGCAAAACAGCCAGTCAAGATGGCGAGCGCGCTTCAAGCATTCTGCGCATCAAGCAAAGACAGCACGGCCGTCATCACTTCGGGAAAAGACAAGATTCTCATCACCTGTGATAAGTTTGCAACCACGACAGTAGAGAAGAGCAACCAGACGGCAAGCGTCTTGAGTGCCGGGATTGAGAGCCCGTTGCTTCTCATTCTGCTCGCGCTCGGCGCCATCGGCACGGCAATCTTCCTTGCAATGAGAAAGAAAGAGAAAGCATAAAACGAGAACAATCTGTAGAAGCCAGACTCCTACAGCAACTGTAGGAGTCTGGCTTCTATTCAAGAAGGCGAGTTTTTCGCACTTGACAGATAGAATCGCATATGCTATCCTGTATACAGAAAGGATACAAATGAAAACACAAAAAAATTGGTTCTTTGTCAGTTTCTCACTCATCGCTCTCACCCTTCTCGGCACGGGATGCGCAAGTACGCCGAGAGTAACGCGAGTCGTTCCGGTCAGCACAGCACCCACGCCCACCAACTCAACCACCCTTACCTACCAGTATTCTCAAGAGCCCGCCAAACGGACAATTGAGGACGGTGGAAGCGAGTATCGCGCACACACTCGCGAGATGCAGAAGATGCGCCTCGCGCACGAACGCCGCCTCGCCGCCATTGAACAAGCGGCGCAGGAACAGGACTTCGCGAAGAGTCGCGGACTTGCGATTCAGCCGGTGCAGTCGGTTCAGCCGACGGCATATCAGCAACAACCGCAACAGTACTCCCGCCTCGTCTTCACCTATGAAGGCGGAAACGGGTATAGCAACGGCGGCGGGTTCGTCAACCGGATGGAGAACTGGTTCGGGCGGAACTCCACCAGTTTCGGTTACTACCCGAATGCCGTTGTTGAGCGAGGCAATGGAGTCGCCGTCAGTGTCTTCGGATACGGCGACCTCACCTCCGGAGGCAGAGGTCATCGCCGACGGTAGGGATGACTTATCATAATCACACGATCGTATGATTATGATGAATCAGAAGTGAGAAGTGGTACATAAACGAAAACGCCCCGATGGAAATCCATCGGAGCGTTTTTTCTTTGTTGTAATTCTACTTTCTTTCTTTATGAACAAGTAATAAGTCCGGTAGTTGCATCCACTGTGGCATTCGGCTTAGAGCTCGGGCAGGGAACGACCGACGGGGTCTGGAAAGTTGCAGTACCGATATCGAGGGTATTCTTAACAACACCGACTAGTCCCCAGATTGAGACCATCACGAAGAGACCAATGACTCCCCAGATAATATATTGTTTCGCCTGTCCGCGTTTCTCTTCGTCCCCCGCCCCGGCAATATAGTTGAAGAGACCCCAGATGATGACCAAGACGGTAAGACCGATAACAAAGGGCACCAGAGTTACGATAATTCCCGACAACTTGCCGATTAGAAGATTCACCGTATTTCCCGTCGCAAACGCCGCCAAAGGCGAGAGAAGCAGACCCAACGCTACTAATTTCTTCATATCTAATAAATAAATGACTAATAATGTTTTGCTCAAGTATATACCCATCTTCATAGAGCGCAAGCCGAGTTATCCACATCCCTCATCTACCCGCCGCCGATGCTATGAAGGGTCGCATCAATCAAGTTCAGAATGCCCCTAACGCTCACCATTATCACCATCCCGATAACGCCCCATATCATATGCTTCACCCCCGTAGAGCGCGCCTCCTCGTTGTCTAAGTGCATCGCGAACTGCGCCAACCCCCAGATGAAGACGACAAAGGCGGCGGCAAAGAGCAGATAAATGATGGGATTTATCACAAACTCGCTGATTTTATTGAGCAGAATAGTTGCGTCCATAGTTTAACGAATACCGACCTTGGTCTTGACGAGGCGCAGGTCATCTACAAGCAAACTAACTTTGTGCTCTATGCCTGAAGGTTCTCTCCCCCAAAGAGCAAGGTCGTGGCGTACCTCATTGACTTCTTTTTCCAGTCGTAGGATTTCTCTAATTGTCGTTTTAGATACCTTCAACATAGTGAGAATTATAGCACACGCCTTTACGAACTACGGACAACCCGTTGGTTTTGTTCCCGCAGAACCGGCGGGTGGGCAGATGACCGGAACTTTCGGAATATCGCCGGGGGTGATGGTTCCTCTAATCCCGAAAGTATTGACCAAAATCCCGACGAAGCCCCAGAGCGAGACCATAATGAAGAGCCCGAGGATGCCGTAGAGGATAAACTTCTTCGCTTCGGCGCGCTTCTCCTCCTCGCCCGCTTTGGTAATGTAAGTGAAGATGCCCCAGAGAATCACCAGAACGGCGAGACCGAGGATGAACGGCACTATCTGATTTAAGATACCGGTGAGCGTGCCGAGAAATTGAGCGAGAGTCATAGAATGTTTTTATGAGCCGAATAAACTTCTCTTAATAAGCAGCACAAATCCCCAGAACGAGAGCATCAAGAAGAGCGCGACGGTCCCCCAGATGACGACCCGTCTCCCCTCCGCCACTTTTTCTTCATTGCCTGCACTGCGAATGTACTTCGCGATGCCTAAAAGTATGGCAAAGAAAGCGATGCTGATGAGGAACGGAATGACGAGATTCGCCTGGTCGCCGAGCTTTTGGGCTAGGGTCGTGAAGTTGAGCGTCGCGCTCGGTTCCTTAAAGACAGAGATGTGGTAGTTGTTGCTCATAGAATAAACGGATTACGCGCCGCAGGCGCCCGTTACGCCGATATTGACGAGCGTCCCGCAGATTGCCGCCTTGATGACATAGGTGCCGAGGAGCACGAAAGCGCCGACGATTATCCAGACAAGCATCTTGCGCGCGTCCGCAATCTTCTCGGTATTGCCCTGCGCCGTCACGAACTTGAAGCCCGCGAAGACGATGAAGAAGACGATGAGCAATGCGCCGTATTGAATCACAATGTCCAGAATCCCGCTCAAAAATGCGTTGAGGTTGCCGTATTTGGTATTGTCGAGAGGGTTTGAGAGGCCGATCGTCGGGCCTGTGCCGGCTAGAAGCTGCCCAACCGGCAGAAGCGTTAATCCTACTCCCCAAATAAGTTTGCTTAGACGCATACGCTTTAGAAACTATCTGATAAGAAACGATCTTGCTTTCTGCTCGGCAGACAGGAACGAATCTTCTAAGACCTTCACGATGAGCCACGCAGAGAGCATGAAGACGAATCCCCAGAAGATCTTGATAAAGATGGAGTGCGCGTGGCGAATCTTCTCTTCGCTCCCCATCGCGGTGATATAGAGGAAGCCGGCGTAGGCGAAGCCGAGCGCGGCAAGAATCACCCCAAGTTGGATGAGGAAGTTTATGCTCTTCTGCACCAGCGTGATGATGTCGTTGAATTTGCACGGATTAGATACTTTCAGATTGTCTGCGGTATCAGTAATAGTACCGCAAGGAACCAACCCCGGTGGCGTCGCAAAGACGAAGACCGGCGCGGAGAGCGCGAGAAAGAGAGAAAAGAAGATGAGTGATTTTGCAGACATAATTTAACGAATGGCGCCCTTCGCGCGACCGAGCGCGCCCTCTGCCCGCTCACGCCCGCTGGTGATTGATTCTACCATATCTTGGAGCGCGCCAGCGGAGACAACGGGGTCGCTCTCCAGAAAGCCGCGGCTGCGATTCGCGGCGTCATAGAGCACGGCGCGGTAGGCGTCGGTTGGCTTTTCAGAGAGGAGGTCGCGGCGCACGGGCGGGAGTCCCGTCAATTGCGAGAGTTTGAGAATGGAGTTTGAACCGGTGAGGGTGAGCGCAACCTGCAACGCAGCCGATGGGTTTTTTGAGGCGCGCAGTACGGCAAGCCCCGAGAGTTTGCCGTAGGTAACGCCGACGGCGGCGTTGCGCGGCCTTGGGAACGCGGCGATGTCAAAGTTCAGGTTCGGATTGCCGCCCCGCAATTCGGGGTACTCGCTTCCCAAGCCGAAATAGACGGCAATGCGCGACGCGAGAAACGCTTGCTTTGAATTGGGCAACGAACGATTCCACGAATAGACGGGTTTTTGGGGGTTCCCGAACTCGGTATAGAAGTTGAGCACGGCTCCCGCGCCCGAACGACCGAGGAGAGAGGCGAGCGTCACGGCGCTTTCATTATCCGCGAGGCCTGCCGATTGAAAGAGGAGCGCGCCGAGAATCTCTTTTGCCGAACTTATATTTTTGTACTCGCCGAGAGCAACGGCGCTACGCGAGAGGTTGCCGCTTGAATCACGCTGCGAGAGATGATTGGCGAGGAGGAGAAATTCGTCCCAGAACTTCGGCGCGGTTGCGACGCCCGCCTCGTCAAGAAAGTCGCGATTCCAGTACATCACGAGCGGGTCAAGAGTGAACGGGAGCGCCAAGATGCTTTCGGGCGTGAGAAAGAGGTCTCCTTCTTGAATAAAGGTGTCTTTGAACTGCCGCTCGCTGTAGGTCGCGTAAGGAATCGGAACAATCTTGTCTCGGTAACGGGTGAGAAGCGGGGCGGGCAGGAGCGCGATGTCGGGCCCAGTGCCCGACGCGAGCGCCTCAATGAGCGCCTTGTCCAACTCATCTTCTTTAAACTCGCTATAACTGACCGCGAGCGTCTTGTTGTCAAACGCTTCGTCAATAAGCGCGCGCACTGCCACTCCAGGCGCGCTGCCCCAAATGCTGATGCGCGTTGCCTGCGTTTCGCCGCCCGCCTTCACGAGCGAAATCACGATGAGCCCGGCGATGATGAAGAATCCGAAGACGCCGAGAATGATGGTCTGGAACGCGTTCATATCTTAAAGATTATACCATACTGCCCTCTCCCCACCTCAAATTTCTTGACCACCGAGAAGTTATGCCGAGTGAAAAATTCTGCGGGGTCAGCAGTATCAATGACGAAGAGCCGCCCGCCTGGACGCAGTATCCGCTTCGTCTCTTCGGCGAAGCCGTCGGGGTCTTCCAGTTGAAAAAGAACGCGCGAGGCGATGGCGGCGTCTATTGTGCCGCTTTTTAGGTGCGTACCCTCGCGGCGCTCTATGTCGCCCCAGAGCACCTCAATGTTGTGGATGCGGGCAGCGCGCGCCTCTTTCTGCCCTCGTTCTAGCAGTTCTTTCTGCACCTCAACGGCATATACTTTTCCCGCCTCGCCCACGGCGCGCGCCGCCGCGAGCGCGAGCGCGCCGCTTCCCGCTCCGAGGTCAGCGACACGCCACCCGCTCTGGAGGTCAAACTGGGCAATAAGTTGTTGCGGGTCGGGGAACATAACTTTTACAAACAACTGAGCGACGCGATGGAGTCGCCGTCGCGGAGTTTCATTATCCGCACGCCCTGCGTCTGGCGGCCGATGGTCGCGATGCCTTTGACATCAGTGCGAATCACTTGGCTCTTCTTTGAGATGGCGACAATCTCTTCGTCGGGAGAAGCGACGATATGGGCGGCGATAAGTTCGCCCGTTTTCGTTGTAATCTTCGCCGTCTTGATGCCCGAGCCGCCGCGCTTCTGCGTCTTGTAGTCCTTGAGCGGCGTCTTTTTGCCGTAGCCGTTCTTCATAATCACCAAAAGTTCGGGGCGTTCTATCTTCTTGCTCACGATTCCTGTCCCGACAATCATATCGCCCTTCCCCAATCGCATTGCGCGCACGCCGCCCGCGCCGCGCCCCATCTCGCGGATGTCGCTTTCTCGGAAGCGCACCGACTGCCCCTTCGCCGTTACCAAAATCGCATCATCACCCTTTTCAACAAACGAAGCCGAGACGAGTTCGTCGCCTGCCTGCAGTTTAATCGCAATGAGGCCGCTCTTGCGCACATCATGGAAACTCTTTGCCGCGACCTTCTTCCCCACTCCGTTTTTAGTAATCATTAGGAGCGAGAGCGTATTCTCTTTCACTGACTTGGGCATCGACAAGATTGAAGTCACTTTCTCGTCTGAAGCAAGCGCGAGGAAGTTCATCAGCGATTTGCCTTTGGTGGCGCGCTTGCCTTCGGGAATTTCGTACATCTTGAGTTGATACGCCTTGCCTTTGTCGGTGAAGAAGAGGAGGTCGTTGTGCGCCGTGCCGGTGAGCACATTGGTGACAAAATCCTCGTCTTTGGTATCTAAATCCACCACGCCAACGCCACCGCGCCTTTGTTTGCGGTACTCTTCGGGGTCGGTGCGTTTGATATAGCCGCCTTTGGTAAGAAGAAGCACCGTGTCTTCGTCGGGAATCAGGTCCTCTTCGGAGAACTCTTTGACGCCATGCCTCATCACCTTGGTGCGGCGTTCATCCCCGTACTGCTCCGCGATGGTCGTGAGCTCTTTTCTAATGATGTCAGAAATCTTCTTCGCGCTGCTCAAGATACTCTTTAGTTCGGCGATGAGCGCCTGCACCTCTTTGAGTTCTTCCTCAATCTTCTTGCGTTCAAGACCAGCGAGCCGCTGGAGCCGCATATCCAAGATGGCGCGCACCTGTAGGTCTGAAAACCGAAAGGTTTTCATCAAGGCGGCGCGCGCCTCGTCCACATCTGCCGACTTCTTAATCAGTTTGATAATCTCGTCAATGTGGTCAAGCGCCTTCGTGAGACCGAGCAAGATATGCTCGCGCGCCTCCGCGGCGCGCAGGTCAAACTCACTCCGGCGTTTCACGACATCTTTGCGATGCGTTAAGAACTCCTCCAGAAATGACTTGAGCGGCAGCGTCTCGGGAACGCCGTGAACGAGCGCCACCATATTGAAATGAAACGCTTCTTCAAGTTGCGTATGTTTGTAGAGAAAGTTCAGAACCTTTTCGGGGAAACTGCCTTGTTTGAGTTCTACCACCACGCGGACATCCCGCGTTGACTCGTCGCGGAGACCTTTGATGCCCTCAATCTTCTTCTCGCGCACGAGGTCGGCAATCTTGCTTATCATCTCGGCTTTATTCACGCGGTACGGAATGGAGGTGATGATAATCTGTGTCTGCCCGCTCTTGCTTTCGGTAATCTCGGCATTGCCGCGCACCACAACACCGCCCCGCCCGGTGGTGTAGGCGTGCCGAAGGTCAGAGTTGCCGAAGACGACGCCGCCCGTCGGGAAGTCGGGTCCTGTGATGAACTTCAAGAGGTCTTCGGTCGTCGCGTCTTTGTGGTCAATCAGGTGCGTCGTTGCGGCAGCAACCTCGCGCAGGTTGTGGGGCGGGATGTTGGTCGCCATACCGACCGCAATCCCGAGCGTGCCGTTTAAGAGTAGGTTCGGCACCGCCGCGGGCAAGACCATTGGTTCTTTGCGCGTCGCGTCATAGTTGGGTCGCCAGCCGACCGTCTCTTTTTCTAAATCGCGGAGGAGTTCACCCGAGAGACGACTCATCTTCGCCTCGGTATAGCGCATCGCGGCGGGGCTGTCGCCGTCCAAAGAACCGAAATTTCCCTGACCCATAATGAGCGGGTAGCGGAAGGAGAAGGTCTGCGCCATCTTGACGAGCGAGTCATAGACGGGGATGTCGCCGTGCGGATGGTACTTGCCGAGTACATCTCCGACGACCGCCGCCGACTTGCGAAACTTGGCGGCGGCGGTGAGTCCCATCTCGTGCATCGCGTAGAGGATGCGGCGGTGCACGGGCTTGAGTCCGTCGCGCACATCCGGCAGCGCGCGCGAGGTGATGACCGACATTGCGTAGTCCAAGTACGACTCGCGCATCTCGGTAGAGATGCTGCGATTCACGACATTTACCCGACTAGGCGGGTTTTTATGCTCTGCAATTTTGCCGGTTTCCTCTGACATTGGTCTCTCTAGTATAGCATAAAATCACTTCTTTTCCAAAGGCGCCTCGGGCGCGGCGAAACTCTCGGGCGTGCCACTGACGACGCGTTTAATCTCGCCGACCGCCCGCGTCGCGTCGTTCCAAAATGCGCCGACACTCTCGCCTATTGAACCGACAGGTCCGGTTTCTTCTGTCGCTGCCCGCGCCGCATCCTGCGGCGCGGGCGCATAAAGCGAAATCCCCATCAACCACAAAATCACAATGACGCCGGTAATGCCGCCTGCGAGTCCGAGCGCGATGGCGCGTTTCTCTCGCTCGGGTTTCTTCTGTAGTTGTTCAATAAATCGGAACATTATGCGCTCGCGGAGAGGACGGCGACATCACCTTCTTTACCTTCCAAGTCCTTTTTCTTGAGCGTCAATTTTTCAACGGCGACGAGTTTCTCTTCGCCCGCTTCTTTCAGAAATGCTTTCAGCGCGCCCGCCTCGCCGAGACCGGCGAAGTGAATCGGGATAATCAGCCGCGCCTCGAGCGCGACCGCGAGTTTGTACGCTTCGGCGGGCGCGAGTGTGCCCTCGCCGCCAATCGGCACGAAGAGAATATCTACATCCCCGAGCATCTCTTTGGGGGCGGGAGTGAGTTCCGTCTTGCCGAGCGCGCCTAAGAATGCGAGTTTCATTCCCTCAAGCGCAACGGTATAGACGGTGTTGATGCGCCCGCCTCCGTAGTTTGATTCAGACGCGATGCCGCGAATCGCCACCCCTTTTGTCTCATACTCGCCGGGACCCGCAATCACAAACGGTTCGCGCTCGCCGTGCGAGACAGAAGACGCGCCGTTCATATCCAGGTGATTGAGCGAGACGAGCGCGAGGTCGGCGCCGAAGCGCGCGACCTTCACTCTTGAGTCCTTTGACGGCGGATTAAAGACGAGTACGAGGTTTCCCTGTTGCACCTTCACGCACTCACCTCCCAGATATGAAATTATCATAGGGCAAGTATAGCAAAAGGGCGCGACTTGCAAAAGAGCGGGTTTTCAGTATACTTCTCTAAACCGTTTGGAATAACCTTTCGCGGGCTCTCTGTAGCGAAAATTTCCAGACGCATTTTGGATAAATGATAGACGATACAAAAGAGGGCGCCGAAACGGTGCCCGAGTCCCTGATGCAGGGGCTTATGGGAGGTGTCGCGAACCCGCCCTCAATCGGCGAGGTCGTGGAGGGCACCGTCATTGCCGTTTCAAAAGGCAAGGTCTTCGTGGACCTGCCTCCTTTCGGCACGGGCATCATTTATGGCCGCGAGTACTTGAACGCGCGCGAGGTGATTAAGAAGATCAACGCGGGCGACAAGATTGCGGCGAAGATTGTGGACTTTGAGAACCCCGACGGTTATATAGAACTCTCGCTCAAAGAGGCACGACAGGCGCTGATTTGGGGCGATGCGGAGGTGGCGATTCGGGAGAAGAAGGTCTTTGAGCTCCTGGTGAAGGAGGCAAACAAGGGCGGCATTATTTTGGAGTGGCAAGGCATCGCCGGGTTCTTGCCCGCCTCACAGTTGCGCCCCGAGCACTACCCGCGCATCCCCGATGGCGACAAAGACAAAATCTTTGAGGAACTCCGCAAACTTGTCGGTGAGAAACTCTCGGTGACCATCATCTCGGCAATTCCGAAAGAGGGCAAACTCATCTTCTCCGAAAAGAGCACCAATGAAAAAGAACGCGAGAAGATTGTGGGAAAATACGCGGTGGGAGACGAACTGAACGGCGCCGTGACGGGGCTCGTGGACTTCGGCGTCTTCGTAAAACTTGAAGAGGGGTTGGAAGGTCTCGTGCATATCTCCGAGATTGACTGGGCGCTGGTGGAAGACCCGCGGCGGCTCTACAAAATCGGCGACCCCGTGCGCGTCAAGATTATTGAAATCAAAGAGGGCAAGATTTCGCTCTCTATCAAGGTGCTGAAGCAGAACCCCTGGATTGAGGCAGGCACCAAGTACAAAAAGGATGATGTCGTGAAGGCAGTCGTCATTAAGTTCAACAAGCACGGCGCGCTCGCCTCAATTGAGGAGGGTGTCGCGGGCTTGGTGCACATCTCGGAGTTCGGCGGCGAAGAGCGGCTGCGCAAAAACCTAGAACTCGGCAAGACCTACTCGTTCAAAATCGCGCTCTTTGAGCCAACGACCCAGAAGATGACGCTCTCGTTCGCGGGGGAGAAGAAATAGTTCCTCTTCTCACTCTGTAGGAGTTTAACTCCTATAATTACAACATTTCTAATTTTCCATACAACTGTGCGGACGACATTTTTGACCTACCTAACAAAAAGTCGCGAGCAAAACTCTTGAGTTCATCTGAGTTTGGGAAAAGTTCTTTCAAAAAGGGCTTCGCCAATATTGGTGAGTCAACTACACCAGCATAATGACCGAGACTTGAAAACGGATAGTGAGTCGCCCACTCCCACGCAGTATCAAACGATGTCCGGGTTTTTTCAAAACCATCAGGAAAAAGCTCAAATGTATTCTTGACCATGACATAAGCGGCTACATATCTGAAATGTGAATCCTCGGAAATCGTCCGAGACCGATAAGGACCCTGAAATAAACTTCCTTTTTCTTTATACTTAGCATTCGCATGATTGACCATGCCTGTACCAACCTTATGCATAAACCTTGTCACTCCTCCTTCTTCTGTCTCTTTCAGAATTAAGTGGAAATGATTAGGCATTAGTGTAAACGCCTCAATCGCAACAAGTGGATTCTTTTTCGGCCATGCTGAGGCACGCTTGAGAGTATTCGCAATCCTTTCGTCCATAAGATCACGGAACCAGCTCTCTGAGTGGAAGTGATCATTGAAGTGATTGAGCATAAGCAGAAAGCGCCAACGGTCACCATCGTCCTGTATAATCGGCAGTCCTCGCGCCCCTCGCTTCATGACATGTACAAACGAGCCAACTGTAAATGGTTCCTTTCTCATACTTAGAATTGTAGTATTGTAGGAGTTTAACTCCTACAATTATAACCTAAGAGATTTTCAGAAAACTTCGGAACCGAGGGGAACATCGGCTTGTGGGGTGAGGTAAACTGTCTCACCTGCGACATTTGCGACACCGAGTACTAAGACTTCCGAGGTTTCCGGCCCCATCTTCTTGGGAGCAAAGTTGATGACTCCGATGATCTGCTTGCCGGTTAATTCTTCCTTTTTGTAATTTCATGTCTTTATTTGATTAAAAACTCCCTTGTTGGGACATTGCTTTGTCGCGACCTTCCAAAATGAGGCAGATGAGTGCGTTGCAGATGCGTTTTGAGAGTTTTTTGAGCGTGCTCATTTGGTCGGGCGTAAACTTCCCTAAAATCAGTTTCTCCACTGCCGCTTCGCCAGACGGTCTTTTCTTCGGTTGAATGCCGACCCGAATGCGGACAAATGCCTTCGTCTTTACTGCTTTAATCACCGACTCCACGCCGCGGTGGCCGCCCGAACTCTTGTTGAACGATATTTTGTAGGAGCCGAAGGGGATATCCAAGTCGTCATGAATCACCACTAACTGCTCGGCCGTCTTTTTGGTTTTAATTAATCCGCGCAGCGCGTCGCCCGACTTGTTCATAAAGGTATCAGGAGCGATGAGTGTGATTTTTTTGTTCTTTAGTTGTTTGTCGGCGACACCGCGAAATGCTTCAAGGACAATACGACCCGTGTTGTGCCGTGTCTCTTTATATTCCTCCCCCGGATTTCCCAATCCAACGATATAAAACATAGAAGAAGTATAGCAAAAGATTGCGCAAATGCGAGGGGAAGTATAAAATACGAGGACTGTGGAAGAAAAAGAAGAGAAAAAAGAAGGGTGGCGGGACTTCGTGCGCTTCGCGCTCATCGCGACTGCAATCGTGGTACCGATTCGCCTCTTCATCGCCCAACCCTTCATCGTCTCGGGCACTTCAATGATTCCGAACTTTCAGAACGGCAACTACTTGATTATTGACGAAGTGAGCTACCGATTTGAAGAGCCGCGGCGCGGCGAGGTCGTCGTCTTTCGCTTCCCCTACGAGCCGAGTAAGTTCCTCATTAAACGCATCGTCGGGCTTCCGACCGAGACGGTCGTGATTGAACGCGACACCATCACTATTAAGAACGCGGCGCACCTCGAGGGCTTCGTCTGGAAGCAGGGCGCCATCACCTCAAGCGGCCGTCCGGCGCACCAGACCGTGACGCTTGGTGCGGACGAATACTTTGTCTTGGGAGACAATCGCGACGCGAGTGCCGACTCGCGACTCTGGGGCGCACTTCCGCGCGGCAACATCACGGGGCGTCCGCTCGTACGGCTCTTCCCGCTCTCAAAAATCGCGCTCTTTCCCGGCGTCTGGGCTGACCGACAAGACGGAACGAAGATATGATAAAAGCCGCCGCACTGCCGCAGAAAAAGAAACGCCCGATGAAGAAGGGTCAGAAAGTCTTTGAGTTCAGGAATGTGGACCCCGCGGCGAAGATTGCGCTTTACTTCGGCTTCACGCCTGTCTCGGGACCGATAAACATTACCAAAGAAGACCGCGAGCGATGCCGCTCGCTTGACGAAGCGGAGTCGGAACACAAGACCTCCACTGCTCCCCTCTCATTTCGTCTTGAAGAGAAACTTGCGATGCTGCGCTACTGCGAAGCGAAGAAACTGCACGAGGGACCCCAGCCCATTGAACTCGCCGTGGAGGTCGGCAGCCCGAGTAGCGGCGCGACAAAAAAACAAACCGAAAAGACCCTCTCGCTTGAGATTATCGGCGCGGACAAAGCCATTGCGGAGGCGATTCTCATAGAGACGGCATTCGCGATTCTGCGCGACGAAGGATTCGTCGACCTCTCGGTCTCGCTCAACAGTATGGGCGACCGCGACGCGCAGAACCGTTTCGCGCGCGAACTCGGCAACTATTACCGCCGCAATATCGCGCTCCTCCCCGCGGTCTGCAAGACACTCCTCAAACGAAGTCCGTTTGAACTCCTTCTCTGCGCCCACGAGAAGTGCCGCGCGCTCGCGGCAGAGGCGCCGAAGTCGGTCGGATTTTTGGGAGACGCGAGCCGCGAACTGCTGAAGGAAGTGCTGGAGTATCTGGAGGAACTGGAGATTCCCTACCAGATGAACCCTCTGCTTATCGCGCCGCGCTCTTTCGGCACCGAGACGGTCTTTGAGATTCGCGGAAAGAAGAAAGAGGGCGAAGAGAAGGCGCTCGCCATCGGGTGCCGCTACAATACGCTCACGAAGCGGCTCGGCTGGCGCCGCGAGGCACCGGCGGTTGGTCTCAAGATTCTCCTCGCGCGGGGCAAGTCGGGTACAAAGAGCACCGTGCTCAAGTTCGCAGCGCCAAAGATATTCTTCTTGCAACTCGGCACGCGGGCAAAACTCAAGAGTTTGAAAGTAATAGAAGCATTGCGGCAGGCGGGCATCGCGCTGGAGCACGCGCTCGCCCGCGAGAAACTTCTCTCGCAACTTTCACTAGGCGAGCACAACAAGCACCCCTACTCGCTCATTATGGGACAGCGCGAAGCGCTTGAAGAGTCGGTGATTGTGCGCAACAACAACACCCGCGCGCAAGAGACCATCCGCGTGAGCGAAGTCGCGGTCTATCTCAAGCGAATGAAACTTGTGTAGCGGCTTGTCTTATGTTATCTTTACGCCTTACCTATGAAGCGCAGAACAACCGTTGAAGTTGAACGAACCGACAACGAGAGCACGCTCGCGCTCCTTCGCCGTTTCTCAAAACGGGTGCAGGGGTCGGGTATTCTGAATCGTGTGCGCGGTCGTCGTTACCAGATTCGCACTCAGTCGCCTCTCAAACGCAAAATGTCTGCCCTCAAACTCATTGAGAAGCGCGAAGCATACGAGCACCTCGCCAAACTCGGCAAACTCCCCGTTGAAAAGAAGAAGCGACAACATTAGAGCGAAAATCTCTGCCGCCGTGCTCGGCAAACGCTACGACCTATCCGTTGCGTTTGTCCCTGTGCGCGAGATGCGGCGGCAGAACCGCCTCTACCGCGGCAAAGACCGCGCCACCGACATCTTGAGCTTCCCACTCTCAAAGAAATCGGGCGAGATTATCTTCTGTCTAAGCGAGGTCAAGAAAGAGGCCAAACAATTCAAGCGCACGCCCGAGAACTTTCTCCTCTTTTTACTTATCCACGGTCTCTGTCATTTGAAAGGATACACGCATGGGAGTACAATGGAGTATGCAGAAGCCAAACTCCGAAAGAAATTCGGAGTGTAAATCTTCTCGCTCCATAATGCCCCGCAACATCTCGGTTGGTATAGACATCGGCACTTCGCAGGTCAAGGTGGTCGCCGCTGAAAATGTACGCGAAGACGGCCACGACTTCCCCCGCGTCGTCGGGGTCGGCTTTGCCGAGTCGCGCGGACTGCGGCAGGGCTATATTCTCAACCAAGGAGAGGCGGCGCGAAGCGTGCGCAATGCGGTGGCGCAGGCAGAGAAGGCGGCGGGCGTACCGCTCAAGCGCGTCATCGCCTCAATCGGCGGCATCACGCTTGGCAGCATCACGACGACCGGCACCGTCGTGATTACGCGGGCAGACAACGAGATTACCGAGATTGATGTCAAGACGGCGATTGAGGCGAGCCGCGAAGAAATTCCCAAACCGTACGAGCAGAATCGCCGCATCATTCATATCGTCCCGCTCGCTTTCCGCGTGGACGGCAAACCAATCCCCGGCAAACCCGAAGGGCTCAAGGGGAGCAAACTTGAGGCGCGCACGCTCTTCATCACCTGCTTTGAGCACCACATCAGTGACCTTCTTGAGACGCTTCAGAGCGCGGGCCTTGAGGTTGAGGAGATTGTCGCCGCGCCCATTGCGGCGAGTTTGGTAACGCTCACCCGAATTCAGAAGATGGCGGGCTGCGTCCTTGCCAATATCGGCGCCGAGACCGTCTCAATCGTCGTCTATGAAAACAATCTGCCCATCTCGCTTGAAATCTTTCCCATCGGCTCAAACAATATCACGCACGATATCGCGCTCGGGATGCGCGTGCCGCTTGAAGAAGCGGAGGACTTGAAGCGCGGAAGCATCGTCGGCTCTTCGTACCCGCGCAAAAAACTGGACGATATCATTGAGGCGCGGCTCGGCGACATCTTTGAACTGATTGAGTCGCATCTTAAGAAAATCGGCAAGAGCGCGCTCTTGCCCGCGGGCATTATTCTGACCGGCGGTGGCTCGGCGATAGAGACCATCGCCGACCTTGCGAAGGCGGCGCTCCGATTGCCCTCGCGCGTCGCGAGCGTCTCGTTTGGCGACACGCTGAAGGGACAGATAAAGGACGCATCATGGTCGGTTGCCTACGGTCTCTCGCTCATTGGTCTTCAAGAGAGCGACGAAGAGAACTTTCCCGGCGTACGCAGCGGCGGCAAGAAGCAGGCGAAGAAAATCGTCCAACTCGTGAACTTTCTGCGAAATCTCTTCCGCCAGTTTCTCCCATAACAAGGCATAACAAGGAAAGAAAAGAAAGATTTGTCAATCTTTTTATTTTCTACACTCTGTGTATGATGGGCTTTACCTATGCCACAAATCACTCAAGAGGTTGAAGCGTTCGCGAGAATCAAGGTCTTCGGTTGCGGCGGTTCTGGCAAAAATGCCTTGAACCATATGATTAATTCCAAGGTGAAGGGCGTTGAGTTTATCGGCGTCAATACCGACGCGCAGGACCTCCACAACACCCAGTCAAAGAAGAAGATTCATATCGGCAAGAATCTGACGCGCGGGCTCGGCACGGGGATGAATCCCGAGGTCGGCAAGCGCGCCGCAGAAGAGACACGCGAAGAACTTCAAGAGGCGATCAAAGGCGCCGATATGGTCGTCATCGCCGGAGGCGAGGGCGGCGGCACCTTCACCGGCGCGGCGCCGATTGTGGCAAAGACCGCCAAAGAGATGGGCGCGCTGACCATCGCCGTTGCGACCAAACCCTTCTTCTTTGAGGGCTCACAGCGAATGCGTATCGCCGAACAAGGACTAGAAGAACTGCGCAAGGTCGTGGATGCTATTATGGTTATCCCGAATGACCGCCTGCTCACCGCAATCTCAAAAGAGACGACGGCGAAAGCGGCATTCGCGATGTGTGATGAAGTCCTTCGACAGGTCGTTGAGGGCATCTCAGATATCATCACCACCGCAGGACTTATTAACTGCGACTTTGCCGATATTCGCGCGATTTTGGAAAATGCGGGTTCGGCACTCATTGGGACCGGCTTCGCAACCGGAGAGAAACGCGCCGAGGAGGCGGCAAAACTTGCCATCAACTCTCCCCTTCTTGACCTTTCCATCGCGGGCGCCAAAGGAGTTCTCTTCGCTATCGCCGCCGGCGATGACCTTATGATGTATGAGATTCAGGATGCGGCAAAGATAATCACCGAGACGATTGACCCCAACGCCAAGGTCATCTTCGGTCATATGAAAGACGAAAAACTCAAGAAGGGGGAGGTAAAGATTACGGTCATCGCGTCGGGCTTTCCCGACAGCAACACAAAAGCAAAACCCCTCTTCTCTCCCGAAAGACAAGAAGACAAGGGTGGCAAGATTTTTAATACGATTCTTCCGAGTTCGCTTGGAAAGGAGTCAAAAACGGAAGAAAAGAAACCCATTGAAGACGCCGATGACGACTGGGGCGCCGTTCCGGCATTTCTCCGTAGAGCAAAAAAATAATCATGGTATACTGAAAGTATGCTCTATGACCTCGCGATTATAGGCGGCGGCCCTGCAGGGGCCGCCGCCGGAGTATATGCCGCACGCAAGCGGCTTAAAACCGTTTTTTTGACGCGCGACTGGGGCGGCCAGAGCGCTGTCTCTCCCGAAATCCAAAATTGGATAGGGACGCCGAAGATTAGCGGCATTGAACTGGGAGACGCATTCAAGAAGCATCTGGAGGCGTACGCGGGCGAGTTTTTGGAAATTAAAGATGGCGTGGCGGTGCAGAAGATTGAGAAAAAAGCGAGCGGCTTTTTTCTCCGGACCGAAAGCGCAATTTTTGAGGCACAAACAATCCTGATTGCAACGGGTAGTTCGCGCCGAAAACTAGAAGTGCCCGGCGCCGACCGACTTGAGCACAAAGGACTCACCTACTGCGCCTCCTGCGACGGCCCAATCTTCGCCGACTTGGATGTCGCTGTCATTGGCGGAGGCAACGCGGGCTTTGAGACGGCAGCGCAACTCCTCGCCTACTGCAAGAGTGTTACGCTCCTCATTCGCGGTACCGAGTTCAAGGCGGACGAGATAACGCTTCGCACGGTGCTCGCGCATCCCAAGATGAAGACCCTTATCAACGCCGAACCGGTGGAGGTCAAGGGAGAGAAGAGTGTGACGGGTCTGATCTATAAAAATAAACTGACGGGAGAAAAGAAAGAACTCGCCGTGCAGGGAATCTTCGTAGAGATTGGCGGCATTCCGAATACCGGCTTCGCCAAGGGTCTCGTCGAGCAAAATCAGTACAATCAGATTATCACCGACCCGCGCAACCAGCGCACCTCACTTGCGGGCATCTGGACGGCAGGCGATTGCACCGACGGCTTGTATCACCAAAATAACATTGCTGCGGGAGACGCCGTCAAGGCGCTTGAAGACATCTATCTGTTTCTCCACACGAAATAATTTGATGGGCGGTACAAGGATCGAACTTGTTACCTCCTCGACGTCAACGAGGCGCTCTACCAAGTGAGCTAACCGCCCATGTGACGGAGGCGGGAGGATTCGAACCTCCGATACCCTTTCGGATATGCCGCATTTCGAGTGCGGTGATTTCAACCACTCACCCACGCCTCCCTTGCCTCTTTCAACAAAAAGAGCATAGCATATTTTTGCGATTTTTACAAAAAATGCTATGCTTTTTCTGCGGCCCTATCGTCTAACAGTTAGGACGTGAGCTTTTCAAGCTTAAAATCCGGGTGCGACTCCCGGTAGGGTCATCGCAATAATGTGCTACCTATCGGGCGGGATTTCGTAGTAGTTGAGGAGAAACTTGGCGATTTCCATAAATGGTTTGGTGAGCGTATGCGAAGCGAAGGCGACGCCCTGCGGTTCAACGATATAGAGAAAGATGATGAAGCGTGGGTTGTATGCAGGAAAGTAGCCGAAGAAAGAATGTAAGAATCGGTCGGTGTAGTAGCCGCCGCCGGTGGGGTTCGCGATGAGCCCGGTGCCGGTCTTCGCCGCGATGCTATAACGCGGCATCTTGTACTCGCCGCCGAGGAGCGCCTTGTCGACGACCTCCACGAGCATACGAGTAATCTCGGCGGAGGTACTCGGCTTCAGCACCGAGACCTTTTCTGTCTCATCAGTCGTGTGCGCGAGACCGAGCGTATAGTTAATCTTGGTCACGAGATGCGGCGTTATGAGAAAGCCGCCGTTGCCGAGCGACGCGAGCGCGCGGATGGTCTGAATAGGCGTGAGTGCGATTCCCTGTCCATACGAAGCGGTTACGACTTCAATATCGCGCTTGCTTGCAAGATTCTTTATGAGCCCCGCCGCTTCGCTCGGCAGGTCAATGCCCGTCTCTTCGCCGAACCCGAACTTCTTGAAGTAATCGGTGAACTTTTCCGCGCCGAGTTTGAGCGCAACGAACGCTGCGCCCGTGTTGAGCGACTGATTCAAGACCTCTTGCATAGAGACCCGTCCCCTCCCCTTCCCGTCAAAGTTGTAAATCGTTTTGCCGCTCACCGTGAGCGAGCCAAGGTCATTATAGGTGCTCGTTGCGGTGATTGCTCCCGCATCAAGCCCCGCCGCAATCGTTAAGGGCTTGAGGATTGAACCCATCTCATAGACATTCTCTACCAGCGAGTCCTGAAAGACGCTCGGGTCGTTCTCTTTTCCATACTGATTGGGGTCAAACGAAGGAGAGAGCGTCATCGCCACGACGCGACCAGTCATTGGATCCATAATGATGCCGCCCGCCCGCGCCGCCCTGAACGCGGCGCGGGCGGTCTCTATCGCCCCTTCAAGATACTGCTCCACCGAGGGCTCTATCGCCGTTACGATATCGCCCTCGCGACTCTTGGTGGTGACGGCGCGGGAGACACCAGAGAAGATCTCGGCGAAGAAGTTGCGATAGACGCCCTTGTCGCTTCGCGCAAGCACATCATCATAGTAGCGCTCCAGTCCTGAACGACCGTTCTGTACGGCTCCCTCAAACCCGACAAAGCCGAGCGTATGTGCGGCAAGTTTTTCTCCCGGATAGACGCGCCACCGTTCGCGCAGAAGCACAACCCCCGAGAGTTTCTCCGCAGCGATTTTGGCACCAATCTCTTCGCTCACCTGTGCCGCAATCTCTTCATAGGGGTCGGTTGTCTTTGCTGCTTTGCGCAAAAATACTTCGCGATCAATCGGCAGATAGAGCGAAAGTTTGTCGGCGAGTATTTCGGGGTCTTTGATATTTTTCGGCAGAATCCCGACCCGAAAGCCGTTCTGAAGCGTTGCGGCGCTGACCTCGGTGCCATCCCGCGCGGTAAAAGAGATGTTTCCGCGATTCCAAAGCGCGCCTGTTTGTGGAGCATACTGGCGGTCTGCCTTCTGCAAAAAATCAGACCCGTCAATAACCTGCACAAAGTAGAGCCGCCCGATAAGAACGAGCCCTGCGGCGACGACGAGCAGAGAGAGCAGTCGGGTGCGCAGAAGTGAGCGGGGCATTAGCGCATCGTTACCAAGTCCTTCGTCTCGCCGGGCACAAAGACCACCGAATGCGCATCTTGAAAGCCACTCTGGTACGCCAGCGCGAGCGTGATGCGTTGCTTGCGCACCAGATATTCCGACTCAAGGCGCGAGAGCGCGTTAGAAGAGGCAAGCGCCTTCTGTTCTGCCTGCTGCCAGAGCGCGCCGTTCCACGCCGTCATATTCACCAAAGCGACATACCCGCCAATCAAGAAAACGGCCGCGCACGACAAAGCGACGAAGAACTTTCTTCTTCGCGACTCGTTTCGCATCTGCTGTTGTGTCTCAAGTGACATCATAATTTCTCAATAATTCGGAGTTTGGCGCTGCGCGAGCGCGGGTTCTCTTTCTCTTCCTCTTCGCTCGCAATCTGTGGCTTCTTGGTCTGCACCACCCCCTCGCCCGCTTCACCCTTCTGTCTAAAAAAACGCTTCACTACTCGGTCTTCCATACTATGAAAAGAAATCACCGCCATTCGCCCACCTTTCTGCAATCGTTCAAATGCTTTGGGGAGCGCCTCCGAAAGTGCCTGAAATTCATCATTGACGGCAATGCGCAGTGCCTGAAAGGTCTTGGTTGCCGGGTGGATTTTGCCTCGTCTTGGTATCACTCCCTCAATCAATTCGCGCAGTTCTTTCGTCGTCTGAAGGGGCTTCTGCGCGCGCGCCGTGACGACGGCGCGCGCGATTCTTTTTGCCCGTGTCTCATCGCCATAACTCTCAAGAATGGTCGCGATACTCTCCTCCTCCCACTCGTTCAGAATCTGCGCGGCAGTGAGACACCCGCCCCCTTTTGCAAACGACATTCCGAGCGGTTCGTCCCTCTGAAAAGAAAATCCGCGCCCGCTCTCTTCAATCTGAAACGAAGAAAATCCGAGGTCAAAGAGGATGCGCTCCACTTTTTTGATGCCGAATGATTCAAGGGCGACATCCAGATTGCGAAAGTTTGTCTCATAAAATAGAGCGGTGCAACCCGTCAGTCGCTCGCGGCTCCGTTCAATGGCGTCGCGGTCGGCATCAAGACAGACGACGCGCCCGCTGTCTCCCACTGCGCGACAGAGCGCCTCGCTATGTCCGCCGCCGCCGACCGTTGCGTCCAGAATCGTCTCGCCACTCCTCGGCGCGAGACCCGCGATAACTTCTTGTAAAAGAACGGGGATATGGGTCATAGCACTCCTATCTGCCCAAGTTTTTCTGCCAGTGTATCTGCCTGCTTCTCTACACCCTCCTTGAACGAGCGCCACGCCGCCTCATTCCAGATCTCAACGCGGCTCTCAACGCCGACCACCGCGACTCTATTCCCCTCGCCGAGTCGCGCGCGCAGAAAATCGGGAAGAAGCATACGGCCGATTGAGTCCACTTCTGCTTCTGCCGCGCCGCCGAGTAGATAGCGATTGAAGCTACGCGAGTCCAATTGCAAAAATGATGAGCCCGAGAGTTTATTCGCAATCCCTGCCCACTGCTTGGTTGAGAAGACGAAGAGGCAGCCGTCCAACCCGGGGGTTACCACTACTTTCTTCCCCATCTCTCCGCGAAACTTCGCCGGCAGAGAGAGTCGGTTCTTGTCGTCTATAGTGTGGGTGTATTCGCCGATAAGCATTGTAAAAGAACTTATGTTTTTCTATTACCACTTTATCCCACTTAATGCGTATTCTATTCCACTCCTTCCCACTACGCAAAACCCCCATCTGTGGACAAGATGGGGATAGCACGGGGACAACAAAAGGGAATCTACTTCGGGCGCAATGTCGGGAAGAAGATGACCTCGCGGATGTTCTTGGTATTGGTGAGGAGCATCACCAGCCGCTCAATGCCGAGACCGACTCCGCCCGCAGGCGGGCAGCCATATTCAAGCGCCTCCACAAACTCGCGGTCATTGGGCTGCGCCTCTTTGTCGCCCGCTTTTTTCTGTTCTTCCTCGCGCAGAAATCGTCTCTCCTGTTCAATCGGATCGTTAAGTTCAGAAAACGCCTTCACAAGTTCAAGCCCGCCGACATAAAATTGAAACGCATCTACGGTCTTTTCATCTCCCTCCACTCCCTTTGCGAGCGGCAACATCTCTTTCGGATACTTCACCACAAATGTCGGCTGAATCAACTTCGGCCGAATCTCTTTTTTGAAGAGTGAGTTCTTTTCTTTTACAGAAAGAGAATCAGACGCAAAGGGTTTGAGCGTGTCTTGGTATGAGACAACCGCAAACGGCTTCGCACAGTCAATCTCTTTTCCATCAAACAAAAATGAAGTGCGTCCCGATACTTTTTTCACGATTGCTCTAAAAATCTTCTCAACCAGCGCGCGTTGTTTCGCCGCGTCGGAGTATGCTTCGTACCACTCCACCGTCGTAAACTCGGGATTGTGGGTCACATCAATACCCTCGTTCCTGAAACTGCGCCCGATTTCATAGACCTTGGGATAGCCGGCGATAAGCAACTTTTTGAGGTCAAGCTCGGGCGCAATGCGCAGATAGAGGTCAATATCAAGCGCGTGGTGATGGGTCTTAAACGGCTCGGCATTCGTCCCGCCCGCGAGCGGCTGAAGCATTGAGGTCTCTACCTCAAGAAAACCCTCTGCCTCAAGCGAGGCGCGAAGTGCCGAGATGGTGCGCGAGCGCGCGATGAAGCGCGAGCGCACCTCTTCGTTCATCAGAATATCAAGATAGCGGCGGCGAAACCGTTCTTCGGTATCGGTGAGCCCGTGCCACTTCTCGGGGAGCGGTCGGAGCGACTTCGCGAGCATCCGCCACGAAGCAACGGCGAGCGTCTTTTCGCTCCGTTTCGTCACAAAGAGCGCACCCGTTGCCTCTACAAAATCGCCAATGTCAACGGTCTCGCTCCAGAGTGCAAACGCCTCTTCTTTCATCTCGTCCTTTTTGAGCAGAATCTGAAAACGACCGGTGCCGTCAGCGACATCCGCGAAGACGAGCCCACCTTGACCGCGCAGCGCCATCACTCGCCCTGCAATAGTGATACTCTTCTTCTTTGAGAGTTTCGGAAAATCCGCCTCTACTTCACTGAGCGAAAAATCGCGATTGGTAGAAACCGGATACGCAGAAAAACCCTTCTTCTCAAGAAGGTCCCGTTTGGCAAGCCGCGCATTTCTTATTTCCTCAAGCGAAGCCATTATTTATTCTATATCTACTATCGTGTACTTCACCTCCCCGCCAGGCGTCTTGAATGAAAAACCATCGCCCTTATGCTTGCCGAGCATTGCTTGACCGAGCGGCGAGTTCAGAGAAAGTTTGCCCTGCGAGAGATTCGCCTCTTCGGACCCGACAATTTTATAGACCACGGGAGCGGCGGCACCCTCCTTCGCAACGCGCACCGTAGAACCAATCGCCGCCGCCTCTGTGTGGTGCATCTTCATAATGACGGCGGACTGGAGCATTGCTTCCAACTTCCCGATGCGGTCTTCTACATTCGCCTGCGTCTCGCGCGCCTCCTGATACTCGGCGTTTTCGGAGAGGTCGCCGAGTGACTTGGCATACTCAAGATTCTCGGCAACCTCCTTGCGCCGCACGGTCTTGAGTTGCGTCAGTTCTTTCTTCAACTCGTCGTATTTCTCCTGCGTGAGATACTCGGCGTTGTCGGTCATAGTTCGCTTATCCTATCGCCTTTCGTCCCGACAGTCAATCTATTTTTTAGTACGAGTTATCTCAAAAGTATCGTGGTCCTTCTCAAACTTTATCTTGTATGCGTCAAAAAAGCCCTCCTGCCCAATTAAAACATCAACATTCCCGCTGTCCACATAACAAGCGGGAACAATGATTTCTTCTCCTAACTCCACGGATTTGATGGGAAAGGTGGCGAGAAAGGTAGTGATGGTTCCTTCCCCGATTCCTCTCATTGATTTCTCTTTTAATTTTGCGACATCAAGACCAAGTTCCTTCGCGTACTGAATATTGACCAGAGTGAGGTCGGCTCCGGAATCAACGAGACCGACAGGATAGATCTTTCTACCGCTCGTGGTTGTCAGTTCAAGTTTAAGCACTGGACGCTTGAGCAAGTGCCCTTTGGTATCCGAGGTTAGAGTGCTCGTATATTTAAACTTCATCTCATTACTGGCGCGTACCCTGTGTTGGACATTACCTGCATCACCACTACTTCTTCTTTTCCTGTCTTTTTCAAGACCTCCGAAAGGGTTTTCCCAACCGCCAATAGTTTTTCATAACCAGGCGAGATAGCGACCCACTTGTTTTCGTGAGCTTTTTTCAAGAGTTTTGTATATCCAAGTTGTTCTACCATTCCTATAATTTATCGCCTTTCTATCAAAGAGTCAATAAATCTTCTAGGGTGGGCATAGATTTATCTTGTGCAACTTAAATTATCACAATTTGTTGTTCTTGGTGTATCTTCAATGAATATGTAATACAGTCCTACTCCAAAAGAAACAAGATTTCTTCATTTGCTGAGAGGTTCTTAGTTCCCTTATCTATAGATTCTATGATTATACCGACTATCAAGATCACACAGATGTACGCTATGGGGGTTGTGATTAGTTCGCTCATTTTTTTTCTTTATCCTCTTCATATTACACCGTCTTCTTATTTTGGTGAAGTAGGAGAGAGATACTCTGGCGTGTGCACGCTCATCCACTCCAAAAGTTCGCGCATCACGAAGAGTCCGCCGACCGTGTTTTCGCTCGGACCTTTCTCCATAATGACAGCGAAGCCGTAGCGCGGCGCGTCAAACGGGAAAAAGCCGACGACCCACGAATTCACGAACTGCTTGCGGCTGCCGAGTTCGGCGGTGCCGGTCTTCGCCGCAACAGCAATTTGCGGGATATTGAGACCGCTCGCCGTGCCCTCCGTCACGGCAGCACGCATCCCCTCGCGCACCACCTGAAAAGAAGAAGACGCGGCGGGAATGAGCGAGTAGCGCGGCGGGTCTGCTTCTTGAATGAAGCGCGGCTCAAGCAACTTCCCGCCATTGGCAATGGCGGCGATGGCGCGCACCGTCTGAAGCGGCGTTACCTGAAATCCGTACTGCCCAATGGCGGTGTGGTAAGTATCGCCGAGCCGCCATGCATCTCCATTGAAGGTCTGACTCTTCCACTGCGGATTTGGAATGACGCCAGCAGTGCCGAAGAAGTCGTTGCCAGCGGTCGGCGACGAACCGAAGCCGAACTCCCGCATATATTTCTCTATCTTCTCAATCCCGAGTCCCGCCTGCCCGGGGAACCCGCCGCCGATTTCATAGAAATAGACATCAGAAGAGACGGCGAGCGCCCGCCGCATATCGGTTGCGCCGTGCGCCTTCCAGTCCTTGAAGACCGAGGGGCGCGCGGAGTCGTATTGATTTGGCACCGAGATTGAGCCGGTGCTCACAATCTCTTTTTCCGGAGTAATCACTCCCTCTTCAAGCGCGGCGAGCGCGAGAAAGGGCTTGACGATGGAGCCCGGGGTGTAGAGTCCGTTCGTCACGCGATTCAGAAATGGCTTGCGCGTATCGGCAACGACCCGCGCAATGCTGGCACGGTCGGTGCCGTCAGAGAGCATCTGTGAATTGTATTCGGGCACACTAGAGAGAGCAAGAATCTCACCACTCGCGACATCCATAAGGACTCCCGCCCCGCCCTCAAAACGCCGCGCGGCGGCAAGTTTTTCTATAAACTCATAGAGTTTTTCTGAAAGGCGGGCATCTATTGAAAGCGTTACATTACCCCCGTTCTGCGCCGGTTTCTGCACACTCTCCGACTCCACCGCGCCATGCGCGTTGACCTCCACAATCCGCATTCCGTGGAGCGGCGCGAGATATTCATTCCAGTATTTCTCTACGCCGTCCTTGCCCTCAAAGTCCACTTTATAATAAAAACCGGCGCTATCTTTAGACGGATACTTGATAAATCCGAGTGTCTGGGCAAGCCCTGGTATGGGTGCGTATCGGCGAAAAGAAAACTCGGGTGCCTTCGGGTCCTCTTCGTTCCACGCGAGGAGTTCCCCCCTGCGGTCGCGAATGACGCCGCGGTCGCCGAAGACGATGGTCTGATGCAGACGATTTCGTTCGCTCCTCGCCGCATACTCGCTTCCGCGCACAACTTGCAAGAAAAACGACCGCCCCACAATCAAGAAAAGAACGGAGAAAGAGACGAGCGTCGCGAGCATTACCACCTTGCGGGAAATTGCTTTTTCAAGTCGCCCCTCAAACTGGTGACGGTCAAACTGCGGCAGATTGCTGGCGTCCAGAAAGATTTCGTCGGGAGCAATCTCACTCACCTGTTTACTCTTTCTTGGGAGAAATGCGAAGACCATAGAGAGATTATACAAGATGGGGGCTGCGCAGGTACTGTTTCAGCATCGTACAAAAGACAAAGACCACGACGGCAGAGAGCGAGAGCACGAACTGAAGACCGCCGAACCGCTCGGTGGGAGTTGCGTAGAGTAGGTCGGTGAGAAAGGCGGCGAAGAGCATCTCGGCATAGTTCGAAAAGAAGAAGAAAAAGACGAGCGCGAGCGAAGCGCCGACCCACCACGGGAAAAAGAGCACAGATTGGAAGAGAAGAATATCAGCGACGACGCGAAGAGTAAGAAGATTCATAGATGATGAACAGAGAGAAATCGGAGACCGTTTATCGGCGCGAATGAGGTAATAAAGATAGTTCTGAACGGCTCACTCTCGCTTCCCGTCATTGCGGCGACCACCGCGAATGGGGTGAGCGGGCGGTCGCTTAGGTGAACTTCATCGCCAGTAGCGATAGGAACCTCGCGTGGCAGGCGCGCGATGAAGCCCGAGCCGCCCTGCCCCTCCGCCTCAACCGAAGTGCCGACTCCATTGTGCACCAGCGTTACCGAAACGCGCGTGCCGGGAGAAGAGAAGAGCGAGGCGATGCTGGTCTTGTCGTGCACTTCGCTCACTCGCCCGACCAACACTGACTCGCTAAAGACCTCGTCATCCACCGCAACGCGGTCGCGCGCGCCCACATCAAGCGCCACCGTATCATAAGGAGAGCGCGGAGACATCGCGAGGATGGTGGCAACGAGCACCGCAGCCGTGTCCGTATTCTTCCCCATCTCTTTCTTCATCGCGGCGTTCTCTTCAAGAAGCGCGGCGCGTTCTTGTCGCTCTCCCTCTCGCGCGGCGAGCTCCGCTCGCAGTGCCGCAACTTCGTTTAAGAGCGCCTGCCGCGAGGTAAGGAATCCGAGGACATTCTCCACGCTCGCCGCGACCCATGCGCCGCCGCGCCAGAAGGGCGCGGCGGCGGCAGCCCCGATTGCCCCCGGCAATCGGGGCTGAAAAAAAGCGACGAGAAGAACCAACGCAAAAAACGCAAGCGCGATACGAAAGCCACCGAAGCGGCTCTTCACCTTTATGCTGCTACGAATGAGGCGGTAGTTCATCTTCGTTGACAATCAATAAGTCCTTATAGGCGTCAAAGTCCTCCAAGATAATTCCCGCGCCGCGCGCCACTGCCGTCATCGGGTCGTCAGCCAAGTGCACCGGCAGCGAGAGTTCTTCGGCGAAGAGTTCAGGGAGACCCTTCAAGAGCGCGCCCCCTCCGACCAAGTAGAGTCCGCGTTCCATCACATCAGAGACAATCTCAGGAGGCGCAATCTCAAGCACCTCCTTCACGGCATCAATTAAGTGTGAGACCGAGAGCGCGATTGCCTCGCGCACCTCCGAATCCTTCACCATAATCTCACGCGGGAGCCCCGTTACGAGGTCGCGACCGCGCACGCTCGCCTCCTGGGGCTCGCGTTGCGGCAAGACCGATCCGAGTGCAATCTTGAGATTCTCGGCGGTCTTCTCTCCAATCAGCATCTTGAAGCGATTGCGGATGAATGAAACGATGTCGTCATTGAAGCGGTCGCCTGCAATCTTCAAGCTCTTTGAACGCACGATACCGCCAAGCGAGATGACCGCAATGTCCGCAGTTCCGCCGCCGATATCCACAATCATATTGCCCGCGGGGTCGTGTATCGGCAGGCGAATCCCGATTGCCGCCGCCATTGGTTCTTCAACGATATAGACCTGCCGCGCGCCATTGTTCTTCGCCGCGTCGCGTACGGCGCGTGTCTCCACATTGGTGACGCCCGACGGCACGCCGACCACGACGCGCGGTCCTAAGAGTTTGCGCGAGCCCGCCTCGGCGCGGCGAATCAGGTGTGCGAGCATCTCCTCCGTCACCTCAAAGTCAGAGATGACACCACCGACCACTGGCTTGACCGCCGTGATGTGCGCGGGCGTGCGACCGAGCATCTCCTTCGCCTGCGCGCCGACCGCCACCACCTGCCCCGTCTTCTGATTGACCGCCACCACCGATGGCTCGTTTATCACGATGCCACGATTGCGCACATAAACCAAAGTATTTGCCGTCCCCAAATCAATCCCAATGTCGTTTGAGAGATAAGAGTTTATTTTCTGGAGGTAGGGCTTCCACATAGAGTCCCTAGTATCCCCCTTTCCCGCCAAAATGAAAACACTTGACTCATAACGCGAGTTATGCTAACATACTCAGTAGAAAACTTCAAAAAGAAAGAAAAGAAAATGAGAAAAAATGTGATGACCTTCTACACTGTAATAACTGTCCTGGCCGCACTTGTTGCGGAGATAGGGCAGATACGCGGAAAAGAAGTGGCTCTCGGATGGCCGAGTTTTTGGATTTTCTTTGTCGTCTTGTTCGGTTTAGTGGGGTGGTATTGCTGGACAATGAGCGACGAGAGAAATCTACTCGACTAAAACGCGTAGCAACAACTTTCATTATGCCGCAGGGTTCATTCCCATGCGGTTTTTTTATTTATTTATTTTTCTATCCCCACTTAGCATGTAAGTACGGCCGTACTTACATGCTATACTATGGGTATGCGTAGAAGGAAGAGACAGGGAGAAAAAGAAGCGAAACAAGAACGGCTCCGTATCGGTCCTGTTCAGCAAAAGATTCTATTGCTTCTTCTCGGCGGTTTAGCACTTTCTTGTACTCGTCCCAACAAAAAGAGCTGGAATATTATTAAAGGAATTGGAGAAACTTGGAAAGATATTGACCGTCAATCTGTCGAACGCGCCGTTTCCGCACTCTACGAATCACGGTTGCTTAAGTCGCGAGATAATCCGGACGGCACCACCACGCTTCTCCTCAACGAAAAAGGCGAAAAGCGTGCGCTCACCTATAAGGCCAAAGACATGAAGATTGCCCATCCGAAGGTATGGGACAAGAAATGGCGGATAGTTGTCTTTGATATTCCAGAGGACGAACGGGAAGCACGCGACTCACTAAGACATCATCTCACTCATCTCGGTTTTTACAAACTTCAACAATCGGTGGCGGTCTATCCGTTTGATTGCCGCAACGAGATTGATTTTCTTATTGAACTGCATGAGATACGAAAATATGTTCGGTTTATGGTCTCGGAATATATTGACAATGAGGCACATCTCAAAAAGTTCTTCAAACTAGAACAATAATACAAGTCAGCACATAACTACGGCCGTGCTTATGTGCTAATTTATGAATTGTGCGAGAGGTCTTCAAGAAGTTCTGCTTCAGTGCGCATCTTTACTTTTCCGCTCTTGCGATCTTTGACCTCAAGATTCCCGCTTGCGAGCGTCTTGTCGCTCACCACAACGCGGGTCGGGATGCCGAGCAGGTCGGAGTCGGCGAACTTCTCGCCTGGGCGCAGATCGCGGTCGTCATAGAGTACTTCAATGCCTGCGTTGGTCAGTTTTTCATAGAGCGCGTTAGCGGACTTCTTCACCCCGGCATTTTCGGACGGCAGAATGACGAGATGCATCGCGAACGGAGCGATACTTGTCGGCCAGACGATTCCCTTTTCATCAGCAAGCAACTCCACCACGACCCCCATCAGTCGTCCCGGACCGATGCCATAACTGCCCATCTCCACAAACTTCTTCTCACCTTTTTCATCCAGATACGAAAGACCGAGTGCCTCCGCAAATCGTGTTCCGAGCGTAAAGACATTCCCTACCTCAACTGCTTTTTCTTTTTTCAGATTCGTACTGTCGCAGTCGGGGCAAGAATTCTGCTCTTTGATAATTTCGTCATTGACTGCAATGTGACACCTCTCGCAGAGATGAATCAAGTCCTCGCCGCTCGCTGAAAGTGTCTGGAACTCGTGCGAGAACTTGCTGAACGAGCCGCCCGAGGCGAAGGTCAAGACGGTGCGCTCACCAATACCTGCCCGCGCAAAAATCTTTTTGTACGCCTCAATGACCCGCTCATAAAAGACCTGATGCTCTCTCTGGTCGCGCGAAAATGAGTAGAGGTCTTTCATCAAGAACTCGCGGCCGCGCAGAATCCCGCTCTTCGCCCGCACTTCGTTGCGGAACTTCGTCTGAAATTGGTACGCCGAGAACGGCAGGTCTTTGTAGGAACGGATGTGGTCGGTCATAAGTCGTGTGATGGGCTCTTCGTGCGTGAAGCCGAGCCCGACTTCGCCCCCTGTACCCACTTTTGTTTTGAACCAGTTGTCCACCGCTTTGTCGCTCCACCGCCCCGTCGCCTCCCAGACGCGCGGGTCTTGAAGCGCGGTGAGATGTAGTTCTTGCCCGCCGATGGCGTTCATCTCATCGCGAATGATGCCGATAATCTTGTTCATCACGCGCAGCCCGAGTGGAAGAAACGAATAGACGCCTGCCATCTCTTTGTGAATGTATCCTGCACGGATTAAGAGTTGCGCGTTCTTCGCAACTTCGTCGCTCGGTGCTTCTTTTCGGGTCTTGGTAAAAAGTTGTGATTGCCTCATTGCTCGTATTCTACAACATCTTCATAATATCGCGATAGGTGATGAGGAGCATCAGAAGCAAGAGAAGACAGAAACTGGTGGTATTCAAGATGTGTGTAAGCCGCTGCGGGAGCGGGCGGCGCAGCACTGCCTCAATTGCGAGAAAGAGGAGCCGTCCGCCATCAAGTGCAGGAAGCGGCAGGAGGTTAATTACCGCCAAGTTGAGGGAGATAAAGGCAGTGAAGGAAAGCAGATAGACCCATCCAAGGATGCGCGCCTCGCCGACCAGCCCTGCGATGCCGATGGGGCCGGTGATAGAGCCGATGTCGGCGTGCCCCAGAAATGCTTGTCCCACAAAATGCACGAGCCCCGTCGAAATCTCGCGCAAGAGGCCACAGGTCATCAGCAGCCCCTCATAGACCGAGTGCACAATGCCAAACCGCACCACACCAATGGTATCAAGCGTGACGCCAATCGCTTTCTTTCCCTTCACAATTCCCTGCGACGGAACGAGCGAGAAAGAATACTGCTTCCCTTTTCGTTCTACCGAGAGTGAGAGATTTTCGGTAGTATCGGTGATAAAGAGACGGGCTCTTTCGGCATCAGTGTTGTTCAAGGTACGAGTGCTTTCGGTGAGAGAAATAATGTGGTCTCCTTCCCGCAACCCCACGCGCGCCGCTGGCGAGTCGGGCAAGACCGAGGTGACGGTGAGTTTCGCGTTCTGTAATTCGCTCCCGTATCGTCCGTCTGCCGACGACGGCACTCCCGCAAGAAAGGTGACGGAGAGCAGCAGCCACGCGAAGATAATGTTGCCGAGCACTCCCGAGACGAGCACCGCCGCCTGTACCCATTTCGGTTTCTTGATGAACGCCCGTGCGTCGTCAAGAGCGTTCTCTGTTTTCTCCTCGCCGTCTTCGCCAAAAATCTTGACATAGCCGCCGAAAGGGATGAGATTGAGCGCATAGACGGTCTCGCCGATTTTTGTGCTCAAAACGCGCGGCGGAAATCCGAGCGCGAATTCATCAACGCGGATGCCCGCCTTCTTTGCCGAGAGAAAATGCCCGAGTTCGTGGACGAAGACCAGCGCACCGAGCATTATGAAAAAAAGAAGAATCGTCATGAGAGTATCTCTTTTTCCTTGCGCTCAAACTGCTCCTGCAATTTCTTCATCTCCGCCTCCGAGAGCTTGTCTAATTCTTTCTTGAGACGGAACTTCTCGTCCTCGCCCATGCCTCCTTCTCTTTCTTTCGCCTCAATCTCTTTCTGCGCCTCGTCGCGGACTCGGCGCAGATGAATCCGCGCGTCCTCCAATTTCTCTTTGGCGGTCTTGATGAGTGCGGTTCTTCGCTCGCCGGTGAGTTCAGGGAAGTGTGCGCGAATGCCGGCCTCGTCCGCCGAGACCGAAAGTCCAAGATTCGCCGCGCCAATCGCCCGCTCAATCTCTTTCAGAAGTCCTTTATCAAAGGGGGTGATGCGCAGCGTCCGCGAACCTTCAAGCGCAATGGTCGCCGCATATTTGAGGAGCGTCTGCACCCCATAGGCATCCACGAAGACGGTATCAAGGACGGCTGGTGCTGCGCGCCCGCTTCGCAGCCCGCTCAATTCTTTCGCGAGCCAGTCCGAAGCGTCCTTCGCGCCCGCCGTCCATTTTGCAAATGAGTACGACATAGAAAAAGTATATCACAAAACCGCGGCGAGGTGCTCAAGCAGGAGCTTGAACGAAGGCGCGCGGTCGCGCGCGTAGCGCTTCACTGCGAGGATTTCAGTGAGTGTCTGCGCCGCGGCCGCGCTTCCCTTCTCCGCTGCCGCTTCCTCCAGCGCATCCAGAAATGCGAGAATGCGCGCGCGACCGTCCGCCAGTTCCTCTTCAAGTCCCTTGAGCAGAGTTGCAACGGTCTTAAGCCGCGTCGCAGGCATGGCTTTGAGAAAAGCCGCCGCGCGCGCTCTTTCTTCTCCGTCTGTCGCGCGCGGCGACGCGAGGAGCGCGAGCCGCGAAGAGAGCGTCGGCAGAAGCATCTCTAGAGTCGGCACCACAAGAAAGAAGTGTGTCCGAGGCGTCGGCTCTTCAAAGAGTTTGAGGAGTGCATTCTGTGCCTCGTCGCTTATCTTCTCCACGACAACGACGAAGATCTTTCTGTCGTCGTGAATGCTCTCGCGGATTCCCGCCTCCCGGAGCGCGCGCGCTTCATTAATGCCGAAGAGTTCGTACCGCTCCACTCGAAAGTCGGGGTTGCCCTGCACAGATTCGCCACAGCGCGCGAGCGCCGCGAGCAGTTCGGGGACGACCGTTTCGCACTTGCCCGCGACGCCATATGCATGATGAGAGAGTTCAGAGAACATACGAGAATTATCGCTTCGCAATGACACTCTTCTTGTAGGTAGAGAGATGCTCAAGCGCAATGCCCGTCCCTTTCACCACACAGAAGAGCGCCTCTTTTGCGAGAACCGCCTTCACTCCCGTACGACGATAGACGAGTTCGGGAAAGTTGCGCAGAAGCGAGGAACCGCCAGTCATAATAATGCCGCGGTCTATAATGTCTGCCGCGAGTTCGGGCGGCGTCTCCTGCAAGACATCTTTCATCGCCTTAATCATCTCGCGCAGTTCGCGCGAGAAGGCGCGCGCGACCTCATTGGTCTTGACCTCCGCGGTGCGCGGCAGACCGGTGATGAAGTCACGACCTTTTATCATCAAGGAGAGTTCCTCTTCAAGCGGCACTGCCGAGCCAATCTCAATCTTGATATCTTCCGCCATCTTGTCGCCAATGCCGAGGTTAAATGTCTTCTTGATATAGTCCACAATCGCGGCGTCAAGTCGATTGCCCGCGCATTTGACCGAAGTGGAGGCGACGATGCCGCCGAGCGAGATGACCGCGACATCCGTCGTGCCGCCGCCGATATCTACAATCATATGCCCCGCCGGCTCGTGAATGGGGATGCCCGCTCCGATTGCCGCGAGAATCGGCTCCTTCACCACATACGCGTTCTTCGCGCCGGCTTTGATGGCCGCCTCCACTACGGCGCGCCGCTCGGTAGAGGTAACGCCCGCCGGCACCGAGATGAGCACCTCGGGCTTCCAGATATTCCACTTGCCGAGCGCCTTGCCGATAAAGTAGCGGAGCATTGCCTCGGTTACGCGGTAGTCCGCAATGACGCCGTCCTTCATTGGCCGATACGCGCGGATGCCTTCGTGGGTCTTGCCGATCATCTTTTTCGCCTCGTCGCCGACGGCGAGAATCTTGTTGTCTTCAAGCGAGACGGCGACGACCGAGGGCTCGTTCAAGACGATACCCTTGCCCGGCACAAAGACGAGCGTGTTCGCTGTTCCCAAATCAATCCCCAATTTTGGACTAAAAAACGCCATAGCGATGCGACTCATTATCGGATACGCGGGCTCATCTTGCAACCAGTGCGCATATATCTCATTTATGATATACTGGCGTGGTGTCAAAACGGTTGAAAGCCATCGGGACGCTGGTCAGGGACTTGCGCGAGGAACGCGGGCTCTCGCAGGCGGCATTTGCGAAGAAACTGAAGACGAGCCAGAGCGCCGTCGCGCGGCTTGAGAGCGGCGAGCAGAATCTTTCTACCGAGACCCTCGCGAAGATTAGCGAGGCGCTCGGGCGCGACATTGTAACGCTTGCAGACAAGTCGCTCACCATTGAGATTACGGGCGGACGGCGACTCGCGGGAAGCGTCGTGACCCACACCTCAAAAAACGGCGCGGTGGTACTCCTCGCCGCATCGCTTCTGAACCGCGGCGAGACGGTGCTTCGCGATATGCCGCGCATAGAAGAAGTGCATCGTGTCATTGAAGTACTCCAGAGCATCGGCGTCTCGGTGAAGTGGAGCGGCAATGCCGTAGAGATTGTCGTGCCCGAAAATCTCGCGCTTCGCAATATGAATCAAGAATCGGCGGCGAAGACCCGTAGCATCATTCTTTTCTTGGGGCCGCTTCTGCATCATGCAAAAAGATTTACGCTCCCCCACCCCGGCGGATGTCGTCTCGGCGAGCGCAGTGTGCGGCCGCACCTTCTTGCACTTGAGAAATTTGGCGCACACATCACGAGCCGTTCAAAGGACTACATTGTTACCCGAACGAAACTGCGCCCGAGCGAGATAGTACTTTACGAATCGGGAGACACCGTTACCGAGAACGCGCTCCTCGCCGCCGCGCTCATTCCTGGTGAGACGGTTGTCAAATACGCTTCGGCGAATTATCAGGTGCAGGAACTCTGTTTCTTTCTTCAAAAACTGGGAGTCGGGATAGAGGGAATCGGCACGACAACTCTTGTGGTGAAAGGTGTCTCGCGCATAGAGACGGAGGTTGAGTACACGCTTGCACCCGACCCGATTGAGGCGATGTTCTTCATCACCGCAGCGATTCTGACGCGCTCGCGACTGGTTATCACCCGCGCACCGATTGATTTTCTTGAACTGGAACTGCTCAAACTTTCTGAGATGGGGCTAAAGTACAAGATGACTCGGCGCTATAAAGCAAAGAACGGCCGTACCGCACTCGTTGACCTCACGACCTTTCCTTCGCGGCTCACCGCGCTCCCCGATAAGATTGAGGCGCGCCCCTACCCCGGGCTCAACATAGACAACCTGCCCTTCTTCGCCGCCATCGCGACCCAAGCGAAGGGCACCACGCTCATTCACGACTGGGTCTATGAGGGGCGCGCCATTCATTACAAAGAGCTGGACAAACTTCGCGCCGAGACGCTCCTCGCCGACCCGCATCGCATTTATATTACCGGCCCAACGAAACTCAAAGCCGCCGAGGTCGTTTGTCCGCCGGCGTTACGCCCCGGCGCAATTATCCTCATCGCGATGCTCGCGGCAGAGGGCACTTCCATCTTGCGCAACATCTATAGCATCAACCGCGGCTACGAGCACTTGATTGAACGGTTGAGAAAACTCGGCGCACAGATTAAGATTGTGCGGTCTCTCTAAAAAACATAGTATAGTGGTATGGAGATTCCGAAGGATTATCTGGAAGAGTTGAAGAATAAAAAGCGGCCGCGGACCGTAACGAGCGAGCGGCAGGAACTGATTCAGCGGTTTGTGGATAAAATTAACCTTGAACGGGCTGGGACGAAATTTAAGCCGGCGCTCTGGCGGCAGATAAACGGACTGGTGAGGTTTCTGAAAGAAAGAGACCTCTACTGGCTCTGGAGCGAGTGCGAGCGCGCGCCGAGTTTCGGCAAAAAGTTCTTCGGCGTTCTGCGCGATACGAAACCGTCCGCAAAAAAGAAAACAAAATGGAAAACAAAATAGTACAAAACGGCGCGGCGGTCTTGCGGCAGAAGGCCGCTGAGATTCCGCTCGCGGAGATTGGTGGCGCGAAGATCAAGACGCTCATCGCCGAGATGCAGGCGGCGCTTTTGTCGCAGGACGACGGAGTGGCGCTCGCGGCGCCGCAAGTCGGCGCGGCGCTGCGTCTCTTCATCGTCTCCAAGGCGGCGCTCGCTCTGCCTGTCGCGCTCAAAGAGCGCGACAAAGTAAGGGAGCGCCGCGCGTTCAAAAAGAAAGAGGGGTACTTCGTCTTCATCAACCCACGCCTCACCAAACTCTCGCGCGAAAAGACGCTGCTTGAAGAAGGATGCCTCTCGGTACGCCCGCTCTATGGAATGATTACCCGCTCAAAGAAAGCGACCATCACCGCCCATGATGAGACGGGAAAGAAGTTCACGCGCGGCGCGTCGGGACTGCTCGCGCAAGTCTTTCAACACGAGACCGACCACTTGGACGGCATCCTCTTTATAGACAAAGCGACTGAACTGCACGAAATGAAAAATGACTATGAAGATTAACTTTGCTTTTTTCGGCACCGACAACTTTTCTGTCGTGGTCTTAGAGAAACTTAAAAAAGCGGAGCTTCTTCCCGCACTTATCATCACGACGCCCGACAAGCCGCAAGGACGCGGACTTGTCCTCACGCCTCCTCCGGTAAAACTCTGGGCACAGCAACACCGCATTAAACTACTTCAACCCGAGAAACTGGACGCGGTACCCGCGCATCAACTATTTGTGGTGGCGTCGTATGGAAAGATTATTCCGAAAGAAATCTTGGAGATTCCCGAAAAGGGAGCGCTCAATCTGCATCCTTCCCTTCTCCCCCGCTATCGCGGAGCGACGCCGATTGAAAGTCAGATTCTTAATGATGAAAAAGAAATCGGCGTTACTGTTATCTTGATGGACGAACAAGTAGACCACGGGGCTATACTCGCGCAGCGGAAGATAGAGACGAAATCAAGAAAGATACTTGCAGAAGAGGGGGGAAAATTGCTCGCTGAGACGATACCGAGATGGCTCGCGGGAGAGATAGAGCCGAAGCCGCAAGACGAAACCAAAGCGACCTACACAAAGAAACTCACCAAAGAAGACGGCGAAATAAATCTCGCTGAAAATCCCTACCAGAACTTCCTCAAAATTCGCGCGTTTGAGGGCTCTATCGGCTCGTATTTCTTCGCAGAAAAGCCCGGCAAGAAAATACGGGTCGGCATCAAATCCGCTCTCTATGAAAACAACACGCTCACCATCACTCGTGTTGTTCCCGAAGGGAAAAAAGAGATGAGTTACGAAGAATTTCTGTGCGGGTTGCGTATAAAAAAGTCGCTGTAATCCGCTACAGCGACTACTCCAATTCGACTTGGAGAAACTTGAACTTGCGAGGATTCCGGAGTTTCCGAAGCGCCCTTGCCTCTATCTGACGAATGCGCTCGCGGGTAACCTTAAACATTTGCCCAATCTCTTCAAGGGTGAACTGTCTCCCCCCGTCCAGAAAGCCAAACCGATGCTTAAGTATTACTCGCTCTTTTTTTGTGAGAGTGCGAAGCGCCTGTTCAATGCAGACGGCGCGCGTCTCGTCTTCTACTCTTGCTGACGGGTTAACGGCATTTTCATCGGGAATGGTGTCCCCGATTGTCTTGGCGTTATCAAGCGCAAGCGGAGTATCCAAGGAAACCGCAAAGACAGGATTGAAACAATATGATATGAACTCAACCGACTCTTCCACCGCCAGAGAGAGTTCAGTGTCAGTCGGCGGTCGTTCCAGTTGTTCGGTAAGTTCTCCGGCTATGCGAAGCACCTTCCGACGCCTATCAAGCACATGTATCGGCAGACGAATTGTCTTTCCGTGGTTTGAAACCGCACGCGCTATGGACTGCCGTATCCACCATCTGGCGTAGGTGGTCAATGTATATCCGAATGAGGGGTCGAACCGTTCCACCGCTTTTATGAGCCCGATATTCCCTTCTTGAATAAGTTCCAGGAAATCCAGACCGTAACCGGCGTACCGCTTCGCGATAAGAATGACAAACCGCAGATTGTGCACGATAAGTTTCTCCCGAGCTTTGAGGTCGCCAGTTCGGCGAAACCGTTTTGAGAGACGAATGACTTCGCGGTGAGGCAATACTTCAAATCTGCCGACTTGTTTGAAATATGCGACGACCGAGTCCGGAACTATCTCCTCGTCTCGTTCCACTTCCGAGTCCGTAGTATTCATCTTCATAAGGTACTCCTCCTTTCTCTTCTGAACTTACCACACGACGAGCCCCTCTGCAAGAAAACCACAGGAGGTTGCTACGGCTTCAGAATGATGTTCTCAATCACGACCGGGACTTTCGGCATATCACGCGTCATCGTCTCCACGCTCCCTATCTTCTGTACGACATCCAGACCCTTCACCGCCTTGCCGAAGACGGTGTGCTTGCCGTCAAGCCACGGCGTCGCGGCAGCCGTTACGATGAAAAATTGACTGCCGTTCGTGTTTGGTCCGCTGTTCGCCATCGCGAGTGCGCCGCGTACCAGTTTCTCGCTGTTTATTTCGTCAGCAAACTGATACCCGGGACCGCCCGTACCCCAGACCGCCATCTGCGTATCGTCTTTTGAGAGCGGGTCGCCGCCCTGAATCATAAAATCCTTGATGACGCGGTGGAACTTCGTCTGGTCATAGAAACCTTTTTGGGCGAGCGCGATGAAGTTCGCGACGGTCTTCGGCGCTTTGTCGGCAAAGAAGACGACCTCAATATCGCCCAGTGACGTCTTGAGAATCGCGCCCGTCGGCGTCTTTTGGGGAGCAGCAACTGCCAGTGCGTTCTCTTTTGCTTTTGCCGGGACTTCTTTTTGAGGCGCGTCGGTCTTCATAAACAAGAAATAGCCACTAATCACGACAATGACTGCTGCGAGTGCGAACCCAACCCGATATGATGCGCGTCTGAAGTCCATAAGCCGCGAGCGATTAACGATGCCGCACTGAGATTTTTTTGCCGTGCTTGCGGCGCTGTTTCTTCTTCGCGTGTTTTTCTTTCTTATTCATCCCGTTAGTATATCATATCTTTTCTAACGCGCTACGGTCAGAAGCGCGGGAGACGAAGAAGCCGCTACCACATCAAACCCGTAACGACCGATAACCTGCCCGCGCGCCGTCTCAACCGAGACGCGCCACGCCCCCGCGGCAATATTTTCTTTTTGTGAAAACCCTCGAAAGCCCCCAAGCCGCCCGCCTGAAATCGGAAAACGGACCACATTGACCGTCACCCAATTTCTCGTTGCAACATCATAGTACTCCCACCGATGCACGATATCGGTCTCAAGCGCCGCCGGCGCATAGACCGATGAGAGCGCAAACGCCGACTCACCTGAGACGAGATGTAGAACGGCTGAAGTGGTCTCGCCGAACTCATACCAGCGCGACGGTTCAAAGGAGAGTAGATACTGCCCCGCCCGCGTGCGCGAAATCTCGTGATAGACGCCGACCTCTTTCAGCGAAAGCGGGATGGGCGGAATCATATTGTTGAAGTAGAGAAAGTTGAAGAAGATGAAGACCATCACGACAAGCGGCCAAAGGATGCGGCGGTTCGCCTCCACCTCCGCGCGCGCCACGCGGCGCATAATGCGCATCACGCCCCAAAAAACAAGGAGCGAAGACACGCCGCTCAAGAGAAAGATAGCATCGCCCATTTGGCGCAGGAGCACCGGGACCACGAGCTCGCAGTACGAGAAGAGCGCGACGAAAAAGACGCACATCTGAAAGGCGAAGCGCTCGTAGTGCTTCTTGAAGAGTTCATTGCCGATGAAGAGCGCCGCGAGCGAGAGCAGAAACGGCGCGGAGGTGAGGAGCGACCCGCTGCGCGAGTAAAAGACGATAAAGATGCTGAAGAGGCCGCCGAGCGCGAACTGCATCGCAAACTCTATAAGTCCGATGGCGGCGAGCGGCGCGCTCTTCTGTTTGAGCCGCGTGCGATGCAGATTCGTGAGACAGATGGCGGTAAGCGCGGTGAGGAGATACCCGAGAATCACGAGGTGGTCGCGCAGCCGGTCAATCTCGGCGAGCATCAGGTTGTCCCACAGAAATCCGCCCACGAACGCCACCGCCGAGAGGCGGCGTTCATAACGGACTCCCACACTCTTCAGATTCTCTAACATTGTTGTCTTTTGTTGAGATTTTCTACGAAAAAATATATACTGGTAGGCGGCATATTCCGCGGTAGCTCAGTTGGTAGAGCGCCTCGCTGTTAACGAGGATGTCCCAGGTTCGAGCCCTGGCCGCGGAGCAGAGAAGTCAGTGCAACTAAAACCCGAGACGACGCATCTCTATGGCCTGAAAGACCGCGGCACCGAGCGCCGACGATTCAGATTGTCCACTCAGACGGTTGAACTCCTCCATGGCTTGCTGGCGAATGTCGCCTACATCTTGCATCAGCGAGAAAAAGTCATCGGGCGAGACATCACTCTTGTTCCCGAGCGCCTTAATCTCCTCAAGTTTCGCCCGTCCGTCGGCAATGAGTGAACGCACCGAGGAGACAGCCACTTTCTTTTTCTCAAGTCGCGCAACCTGTTTTTCAAAACTTGTTATCTCTCTATCAGCGTTCTTCACCATCTTTGCGACGGAACTTAACTGCGCAATGAACTCAATGGAACGCTGGGTGTCGGAAATCTGCTGAAAGAGGTCCTGCAGGTTGTTCATCGCACCTTCAACATCACCTCCATCCACACCGGTCTTAACTTCAGCCCATGCCGACTTTACCGCATCTACTTCACCTTCAACCTTCGTAATGACATTAGGGTATTGGGCCGCTTCTTTCTTCGCTTTGGCGCGCGCGAGGTCCCTATCAAGATTCGCAATTCCTTTCTCTACCTGAGCCGCGGTCTTTGACCATTGTTCCAGCATCCCGAGTTTCTGCCCCCAATCGCCCACCTCCTGGCTCTTCTCTTGAACCGTCTCTAATGCCGTCTGCACATCGCCAGAAAGTTCAGTGGCTGACTTTACTTTTTCAATCGCCACAGTAAGGTCGGTAATCAGTGCCTCCACATCAGCCGGCACGGCAATGTTCTTTTTCTTGAGCCGGTCAATGGTGCGCTTCAACGAATTAATACCCTGTCCCATACCTGAGAGATTGCGTTTCATTCCCGCGAGTTGTTGTGCTTGTTGATGCTTCTCCTGTTCCTGCATCATCTTTTCTTGTTCTCCATTCTGGTTGCTCTCTCCACCTCCCATCATTCCTCCTTTTGAACTTCCGTTCTGCATTCCCCCCTTCATCTGTCCGCCATTCTGTCCCTGTCCGTCCTGCATATTCCCCCTTTGCATCCCCCCGCCATCGCTATTCATCCCCTTGAAATTCATTCCGTTCATCTTGCCCATCTGACCTCGCATCATGTCGCCTTGCATTCCTTGCGTCCCGCCGTGCATCTCTCCACCCTGCCTCATCTCACCTCCCATAGGCGGCATCATCTGGTTGTTCTGTCCTTGCATCATTCCACCTTGTTGTGGCATCATACCTCCCTGCATCATACCGCCACCAGAAGGCGGAGGAGGAGGCATCATCATCTGACCTCCCATCTGCCCCTGTTGCATCCCACCGTTTGGAGGCGGCGGGGGCATCCTGTCTCCTGACGAGGCAGGCATTCCGTATCCTTCTTCAGCAAAAGCGAGACCGGCACCGCAGGCAAGACCGAACGCAACCCCGGTCATTACCAAGACGATAGAAGATAGTTTTTTCATATGTCTCTTATTGTACTCCCCACCAGACCACAAAGAAAGCAGGTTATCCACAGGACGGTGCTTGTAGAATGGGTAGATGAAAACAGTGCTTGTCTTCGGCACCTTTGACGGGCTGCATAACGGACATCGGTTCTTTCTGCGCGAAGCGCGAAGCCGCGGCGACTATCTCGTCGTGGTGGTAGCGCCCGACAGAGCCGTGCAGGAATTAAAAAGCCGAGAGCCACGCGCGCCGCACGAAGTGCGGCGCGCGGCAATCCTCTCCGAAAATCTTGCTGACGACGCGGTGATTGGCGACGAAGAGCAGGATGCGTGGAAAGTTCTGAACCGTTACAAGCCCGCTCTTATCTGTATTGGACACGACCAAGACGCGCTCGCAAAAGCACTTGCGGATTTTATAAAAAAAGAACGGCTCCCTATCACGCTCACACGACTACCGAAGATATAAGCGAAATCAACATCCGATGTTTAGAAGTTGATGATGTGGTGTAATAAGGCGATTTTCGCACCTAACACAACTGAATAGCAAATAAAAAATTCGAAAGGGACATATTTATTTGGATGTTGACTATGACACTTCCGACGCGGTGACCGTAATCAAGTCAGGATTAATACGAACTATGTATTATGGAGTTCTTCATCCTGAGCCTGAGCACAAGAAAGATGCTTCAGACGGGTGGATACGCGACCGGGTCGGAGAAGCTTTCTTGTTTAATGTCATAATTGGAGACACATCGGTGTCTTTTGACAAAAAATACACAGCAGAGCACCGACAAGATTTTATCTCCTATTCATTCACGAGAAAAGAGAAGGGCATCTGGGTGGGTGAGTACAAGGGCGACAAGACCGGCACCGGTATTACATGGGCGGCAATTACGTCAATTGATGCGTTGTTTTTTAACCCAAAAGACTTACTCGCGGTACTTGGTAAAACATTCGTAGACCACATCCTTTCGCTCCACCACCACCCGCCACTTATTGCGTTTGGCGTGTGCAAAGAGTTTCGCGTTCGGGTTAAAGCAGATTGGTTTTTCTACGAGTTCAAGAAACGGAATGTCGCTCTCGGTGTCGCCGACGCCGATTGAGCCCGTGAGCGTCAGCCCTTCGCGCAGGAGCGCGCGACGAGTCGTGACTCCTTTATTCAGTATCAAATGTTCGTCCACCACCTTCCCCGTCAATCGGTCGAGGGGCCCGAGCTCATAGACCATACCGTACACCTTGTTGAAGCCAAGCTGTTTGCAGAAATGGTCCACGACGCCCTTCGGCGAATGCGAGATGGCGAGCAGAAAATACTTTTTCTTCTTCAGGTCGCGCACAAGGTCGCGCGTAAAACGATAGACGCGGTCTTTCTGTTCGGCAACCACCTCAGCACCGATGCGCGCGAACTCTTTGTACGCCACGCCCTTGAGGTTTGACATAAAGACCGTGACCACCGCCTGAATATATTCTTCATACGAACCCTTGCGGTCAAGCCACGCAATCTTCTCACGAACGAACCGCGCGTCCGCACCTTTCTTAAAGATGCCCTCTTCAAGAAAGCGCTCCACAATCTGAATGAGCAGCGAGGAGCGAAAGATGGTTCCGTCTATATCAAAAATTGCAACTTTTTTCATATCTCTTATCGTATCACACGAACCCTGCCGTCTCTCTCAAGAGCAACAAGGGTTGAGGGTCGGCGACTGGTTGTTCTGCCGCGCGCATAGTAATCAACGGAGGCACCGAAGTAGGTGTACGCCTCAGGCGTATTCTTTGCGGGAGGCATTCCCTCGGGGTTTGCCGACGGCGCGACAAGCGCGCCGGTCTTCCCGAGCAGTGCGTGTAAGCGCGCGCTCTTTGGAACGCGGAACGCGAGCGACATGGCGCCGCAATGCAGATATGCAAACCGTTTGGAGCGGCAGGGCAAGATAACGCTCACCGGCCCGGGCCAGACGCGCCGCAGAAATGCCCGCTCTTTCGCGCCAACCCGCACGCCAAAACTCGCGAGAGACCCGATGTTCGGTATCAAGATGATGAAGGGCTTAGCGGGCGTTCTGCGGCGCAAAGAGTAGAGGCGCGCGACCGCGGCGCGGTCGCGCGCCCTCGCCACGACTCCGAGAACCGTATCGGTCGGCATCACGGCGATGCCTCCGCGCTTCAAGATTGAGACGAGTTCCGTAGCCATTACTCTGCCACAAACGCCCCCTGCACTTCGGGAATCAAGATGTCTTCGCGATAGTTGAAGGCGGGGTCGCCGTTGTCGGTATAGAGCATCACGACATAACTGCCTCCTTTCAAGGTCGGGCGCAGTAACTCAACCGGCACGGCCGAGTTCTCTCCCGCCAAGATGCGCCGCGCGCCCAAGATATTGCCCACAATGCCGCTCTTCAACTCTCGCACCGCCACCCAGACCGGCGTTGCGCTCTTCACCCGCGTCACCTCCACCAGGCCGCCCGCGCTCTGATTCTCTACGAAAACAAGAGCGGGAGAGATGAACTTCTCTATGACCGGAGTTGCGACGAGCGAGGGTGCCGATACTGTTTCCGTCTTTTTTGTCTCCGTCTTCATCTCCGTCTTTTCGGGTGCAACCTTTTCAGGTGCGACTGCCGCAACTGATGCAGCAGTCGTCTCCTTCCCCGTCGCCAGACCTTCTGATGGCAACGGCACCCCGCTGCGACGGGATTCCCAGAATGCGCCGAGCGCAAATCCTATGATAAGCCCGATAATGAGTGCGCCGACAATCTTGCCCGTCGCCGTTGGTTTTGTCTGGTCCATACAAGATGAATAAAGAATAATAAAATATACTTTGTATTGTAGGCGCTCTACGCGTCTTGAACAGATTGACAAGACGCTGTTTTGTGCTTGAATACCTTCCCGATTTGTCTAAAGATTGCTATCCTTGAACTTGATGCGAAATGGGAACCCTATATTGAGAGGTTTAGGGAATCCGAACGGCTCACCGAAAACGACTTCAAACTTATGATTTACTAACTCTCTCATCGGGTTTGAAAAGACCCCCCCATACCCGAGTGTGTGGGGTTTTTGTATCCCCCTATCCCATTATTCCCTCACAACTTATCATAATCATACGATCGTGATATTATGATAAGTATGAACATTGCGAGAAAGCAGACCCGCATACAACGAAAGATTGGACCGCGGCAACAAAAGATTCTCCTCTTGCTCTTGGGCGGGCTCGCGCTTGGCTGTTCCGGTTCTTCGCGCACTTCGTGGAAAATCATCGGCGCAATGCGAAAAGAATGGGAAAATATCTCTCGGCAAAATGCTGAACGGGCGATTAATAAACTCTACGAATCGAAATTGTTGGTGAAAAAAGAAAATACGGACGGTACGACTACCCTCCTCCTAAGTGAAGAGGGTAAAAAATATGCCTTAACTTACCGTGCAAAAGATATGAAAATAGCGAAACCAAAAGAGTGGGACAAAAAGTGGCGTGTAGTGCTCTTTGATATACCTGAGGATGAGCGAGGGGCGCGTGATGCTTTTCGGATTCACCTCACACATATGGGATTCTACGGACTGCAAAAATCGGCGGCAATATACCCCTTTGACTGCAAAAATGCAATTGACTTCTTGGTGGAATTGCACAACATCCGTTCATCCGTTCGTTTTCTGATTGTTGACTCTGTGGACAACGAAGCACATCTAAAAAAGATATTCCGGTTGCTCTGATTTCATACACAACAGATAATCATAATCATACGATCGTTGGATTATGATAAAGGGAACTTAGGAGCGTCAGGAGAAAAAAGTAGGAGGATGGATAACTATGATACGGTCGGGCGCTTTTCTTTTCCCTGACTTCCGGAGCGCACGAGACGCGCGGCATTGACGGCCTGCCGCAGATGCCGCGCAGCGAGAAAGCCGACGAGACCGAGCGCGAGCAAGAGAAACTTGATGGAGAGTCCGGTGTGAGAGACCGCCGAGGCGGAGAAGTTGAGAAAGTTACCGCCGGCAGTTGCGACTGAGAGATTCGCGAGAACATCTTTGATTGAGATGATGAAGGTCGCGGCGAAGATGACGAGGCAGAAAATCACGCAGTCAAAGGCGAAGGGCGCGCAGTTTCGCACGAGGAAGAGGAAATAAATGCGCCGCATAATCCGTTTCTTGAGTTGTTCTATTGAATTAAGCATGTGGATTTTTTGAGCGGCGAGCGGCAATGAGATCGCGCAGTTCCTGTTTCGCCCGATGCACGCGCGCGCGCACCGCGCCCTCCGAGATGCCGACAATCTGCGCAACGACTGCGTGCGGCTTCCCTTCTACGAAATGAAGTCGCATCACCTGCGCGAGCGACTCGGGCAACTCTTGGAGAAATGAGGCGACCTCGTCGGTGTTGAGTCGTTCCTCGGCGCTCACCAACTCTTTCTTGTCGGCGACCAATTCTTGAAACTCGGGGTCAAGTTGCGCCAGATAGATGCCCTCGCGCTTGCGCTTCTGGTAGACCGTAAAGCAGGTATTGACGAGGATTCGGTACGCCCACGACTTGAACCCCGCGCCCGGCTCGGGCTTGAACCTGCGCGCGTTTTTATAGACCTTGACGAAGGCGTCCTGCACCGCGTCCTCTGCCGCCTCTTTGTTATGTAAAATAGAGAATGCTTTGCGCTGGAAGGCGTCAGTATAACGCTCTACCAACTCCGCGAAGGCGCGCGGGTCCTTGAATGAACAAGTGAGCACCGCCTCGTCGCTCTGCTCATTCATCAGGGTGCGTTTTGTGTCGTAATTGTCCAGTAACATACGCGGCACTCTATCACATATTTCTCTCTATGACAACTGCTTGGTTCTTTTTTTGTTATGCGAAGGAAGTCGCAAAGACAGAGCGGCGAGGAGCCGAGCGGGCATGGTGTCCCGCGAAGCGGGACGAGCGAGGCGAGCGGATAAGGAAAAATCCCCTGCTGGGGGATTTTTCCGGCTCTGTCTTTGTGACTTCCGAAGCAATGCTAGAAGCTCCGACGGTCGCCTCCTCGGTCATCAAACCGGCGGGGCGGGCGGTCAGCCATCGGGCGGGCCTCATTGACACGGAGTTTTCGTCCGTCCAAATCCTTGCCATCCCACATTTCAATGGCCTTCTTCGCGTCTGCCTCTTCCATCTCGACGAAGCCGAAGCCTCGTGAGCGGCCAGTCATCTTGTCGGTAAGCACTGACGAAGAGACCACGGCTCCCGCCTGCGCGAACGCGTCGCGCAAGCTGTCGCTCGTTGTTCCGTACGACAGGTTACCCACATACAACTTTGTTGCCATGTATTGAGAATAACATTCTTCTAAAAATCGTCCGACCTTCTTCTCAATACGGCTACACCTTCTCGGCAAACACCTCCTTGAGAAATTAACGACAGTACTATGCTACCACAACTATTTCAGAATGCAACCACCTCTTGTGCATATCTCAAGAAGATTGCTAGAATACTCCTATGCTCTCAACCGAACCCTACAAAGGGATGCGGGATTTTTATCCCGAGGATATGGCGGTGCAGAATTATATCTTCGGTGTCTGGCGCAAGGTTGCCGAAGAGTTTGGCTATCTTGAATATAGTGCTTCCCTCCTTGAACCCTCCGAACTTTATCGCAGCAAGGGCAGTGATGAGATTGTGAATGAGCAGACCTACTCCTTCACCGACCGCGGCGGGCGCGAGGTAACGCTGCGCCCCGAGATGACGCCGACTTTGGCGCGGATGGTCGCGGCGCGGCGCAAGTCGTTCAAGTTCCCGCTCCGTTGGTACTCCATCCCCAATCTCTTCCGCTATGAGCGGCCGCAACGCGGCCGCCGCCGCGAACACTCCCAACTCAACTGCGATGTGATGGGTATCGCGGGTGTTGAGGCGGAAGTTGAAATAATCTCGCTCGCCCACGCTGTGATGAAAGCATTCGGCGCAAAAGAGAGCGACTTTGTGATAAAGATTAACAACAGAAATGCGATGGAACAGGCACTCATCGCGCAAGGGACTGCGAAAGAAGAGATCCCCGCACTCTTTCGGCAATGGGACAAGGGCGGCATACCGAAAGGTCAGAAGATATCGTGGTCGTCAGCAACCGACGGATTGCTCACGGGACTCAAAAAGAGAGGGGTTACCAATGCCGAGTTTGATGCAAACATAGCGCGCGGCTTTGACTACTATACCGGAATGGTCTTTGAGGTCTTTGATACGCATCCCGAAAATCGCCGCTCGCTCTTCGGCGGCGGTCGCTACGACAACTTACTTGAACTTTTCGGCGTAGAACCCGTCCCCACTGTCGGCTTCGGGATGGGTGATGTTACCATCCACGATTTTCTTGAGACACACAAACTTCCGCTTTCTTCACATTAAGGTATGGAGATTATCTTCAGTCGCCACGCAAAACTGAAAATTGAAGAGCGCAGAATACCGAGACAGATGGTCATAGGAGCGGTTCGCTTTCCTGACGCAAGACGGCCTGGACAGAATCTGCGGCAGGAGTTGTATAAAAGATTCCGCGGGCTGTATCTCAAGGTTGTGATTAAAAAAGAGCGAGAGAAGATTATCGTTATCACTGCGCATTTGGTTGTGAAGATAAAAAATAAGTGATAAGATGCCCCTATGAAGATTACCTACGATAAAGATGTTGACGCCTTGAATGTCTCACTCCGTCCCGGGCGAGTTGTCGAGACACGAGAGATTTCACCCGAGATTCTGTTGGACTTGGACCGCGAGGGCAACCCTCTTTATCTTGAGATTCTCGGCGCGAGCGAGAAAATCGGCAAAAAGAATTTCGGGAAGATTATGGTCGGCAAGAAGTTTCTGAACTTAATGACACCGGCGTAGTTGGAGAAATAAGATGGTGATTTGACTATGCGCGAAGTAACTTTTGATATTGAGACGACCAACTTCTTCACCGACACGGGCTCAAACGACCCTGCTTCTCTCACCCTCGCCTGCGTCTGTATTCACGACTCGCAGACGGGCGAATACACGAGTTATTTTGAGAACGACTTGAAGAAACTCTGGCCGATCCTGGAGAAGGCCGACATTCTGATTGGCTTCAACTCCGACCACTTTGACATCCCGATTCTCAACAAATACTACTCGGGCGACCTGCGCCGACTCAAGAGCATTGACCTGATGAAAGAAATCAAGAAAAAACTGGGACGGCGCATTGGTCTCAATGCTGTCGCCGAGGCGACGCTCGGAAAGAAAAAAAGCGGGGGTGGCGCGGATGCGAATATCTGGTGGCGCAATGGGAAGAAACAGAAGGTAGTGGATTACTGCATTGATGATGTGCGGCTCACCCGCGAACTTTACGACTACGCCCTCGTGCACGGCACCGTGAAGTATCGCGACGCGAAGGTGCTCAAAGAACTCCCGCTTGATATCGGTGATTGGCGGGCGCGGCAGAACTCCGCTCTCACCCACACCCTCCCATTTTGACTAGACGCCCGCGAGACGAACGACGAGATAGAGGAGCGCGATACCGAACACCGTCATAACGGTCGTCCATTTGACGGGGTGTGTATGGTGGCTCTCGGGTAAAAGGTCGCTCGCGCCGATATAGAGAAAGAAGCCGGCGAAGAGCGCGAGGACGAGCCCAAGTTGCGCAGACGGGAGCGCGAAGAACTGCGCAGTGATGATACCGAGGACGGGCGCGGCCGCGTCGGCAAAGAGCCACTTGAAGGCGCGGCGGCGGTCGCCGTTGTTCTTGAGAATCATATTCACCGTGTTGATGCCGTCCGAGAAGTCGTGCGCGAGTACCGCGAGGGCGACGACGAGCCCGACCGCCGCCGAGACCTGAAAGGCGAGTCCAATCCCGAAGCCGTCCAGAAAACTGTGGAGAGACAAACTCCCCGCCCCGAGCGCACCGCGCTGATGGTGCGAATGACCTTCCTCACTGCACCCGTGAAAGAAGAGCACGCGGTCTACGATAAGATAGCCGACAAAACCCGCCGCCACGATGGTGAAGATGGTGCTCGGTTCGTGAGCTTTACTTGCAAGATCAAACGCCTCGGGCAGAAGGTCAAAAAAAGCAACGCCGAGCACGGCACCAGCGCTGAAGCCGAGCACGAGATGCAGGCGGTCTTTGAGGTGAAGCGCGAAGAGTCCGCCGAGCATCGTGGCGGCACAGGCACCAAGGGCAACGAGAATAAGCATAGGGGAATGCTAGCAAAAAAATAGACGCTGCGCTATACTGCGACTACCTATGGAGCCGACAGGAAATAAACTCACCATTCCTCTCGCGATTATCGTTGCTGGTGCGCTCGTCGCGGGTGGGATCTTCTTCTCGCGCGGGAGCGACGGAGGGGCCGCCGCGGCTACAGCCGTGGCGGCCCACAGCCCCCAAGCGGTGCGTTCACTTTTTGATTCGGGGAGCGACGACACACTCAACAAGCCGGCCGACTTGCCGCGCGAGATTGTGATTCGCCCGCTTGACGAGACCGACCGCATCCGCGGCAATCCCGACGCGCCCCTCGTCATCGTTGAGTACTCCGACACCGAATGCCCCTTCTGCAAACGCTTTCATACCACGCTTCAGCAACTCATCGCGGATTACGGAAAATCGGGCAAGGTGGCGTGGGCATATCGTTACTTTCCGCTTGCTTCACTTCATCCCAAAGCGCCGCACGAAGCCGAGGCATTTGAGTGTGCGCGCACACTTGGAGGCACTCCCGCTTTTTGGAAGTATGCCGACCGTCTCTTTGAGATAACGCCATCTAACAACGGGCTGGAGACAGCCGAACTGCCGAACATTGCGGAGTATGCAGGTCTGGACCACGCGAAGTTCACCGCCTGCCTCGCGAGCGGAACGCACCGCGCGCTGATTGAGAAAGAATATAACGAGGCGGCTGCTGCGGGCGGTAGCGGCACACCCTTCAGCGTCTTGCTCCTCAAGAACGCGCCGCAAAAGTCCGAGTGGCAGAAGATTCTCGCGCTCTTTGAACGCTACCGCGACCCGAACACCGGCGCGCTCCCCATCAACATCTCGCCCGACGGTCTGCGCATCTCACTCTCGGGCGCGCTCCCCTACGAGATAATGAAAGCGACGATTGACGGGTTGCTCAAAAATTAAACATCTCCTTCATTCGGCAGTATTCGCACTCTTTGTCTCCGCAGGTCTCGGTCAAGAACTTTCCCGACCAGACGCTTTCAACAAGCGACTGGATCTCGCTCTTCACTCTTTCTTCATCCGCTTTTGCGATAGGAAGAGAGATAATCGGACATCTTCCTTTAGAATCAGGTTTTATAAAGATGAGCGCGGGTTCTATCGTCTTATTTTTATATCCAGATGACCCTTCAAGAAGAAACTTGTAGAAAACAAGCTGGCGGAAATAACTTCCATCATCACTTTTTGTCTGTCCCTTGAGGGCATTCACACTTTTCGCTTCGCGGGTTTTGTAATCAAAGATGAGTGTTTTATCTCCCGTATCCACAACGACATCCAGTTTGCCGTGAAGCGGAATAGTAACGCCCTGCTTCCCCACTCTGCCCTCATAGGCAGTTTCTATCCATTTCTCGGTAGCCACCTTCCCTTGCAATGAAAAAAGAGGGAGAAGCGCTTTCGCAACTTTTGGAGCATTTGCGACGAGTTCTTCCACTGCTGGCTCTTTTTCAAAGAGAGGAAGGAGCGACCGACTAAAATACGCGCGTATTGAATTTTTTATTGTCGCGGTAATTGCCTCTTCACTTTTGTCTTTTTGTTGCCAGACAGATGAGAGAGCTTCATGCATCGCGTTCCCCTTTTCAGAGTTGGGGTTCGGGGCTTCGGGAACTCTCAAGATACTTTTATAAAAGAACTTTCGTGGGCATTCTATAAAGTGATTGAGCGCGGTTACCGAAAGTCCGGATTTCGTGAGAATGCTGATGGCGTAATCCACGATTTCCGCTCTTTGTCTTGAATCAATATCTCCGAATGATTTCGCCGAGATATTCTCAAAGACCGCCGGTATATTCGCGCGCGCGACCGACCTTGCGTCAAGCTCGGCGATAAAGCGAAGCGGAGAAAATTCTTTTTGCAGACCATCTTTCAGACCGACAATAATGGTCGCGTGTCTCTTTGCCCGAGTGAGCGCGACATAAAAAAGCCGCCGCGCGTCGCGGATTTCATCTTCATCTCCCTTTTCTCTCGGCAACACAAAAGAGCTGCCGTGTCCGCGCGAAAGCCATGCTTCTTCGGTCGCATAGGGTAAAAAGACATAATCATATTCCAGTCCTTTGGACCCATGAGCGGTCATAATATTTATCTGCGATTCCGGTCGTCCCACCGAAATCTTCACGCTCTTTGCCTCCGCCGACTGACGATACGACAAAAGTTCTTCTATGAGAGACGCGGGGGATTGAATGCGATTCTGCTCCGCCAGATTCTGCGCGAGAGCCATAAGGGAGCGCCACACTTCCGCCGAAAGCGGAGTCCGTGCGGCAATCTTCTCAAACCCGGAAAGTTCTCCCGCGAGAACAAGATAAGCAATCGCTCCGGCGTTGGTCATTTCTCTTTGCAATTTCCCGATAACAGGAATCTCTTTCGTAATTTCTGCAATGTTACCGCTTCGTATCGCGCGAATGAGCAGTGTCTTTCTCGTAAAATCCAAATCCCACAGTCCACCGGCTATAGTCCTCGCCAACGCCTCAATCTTTTCCGGATGGGCGAGATAATCAATGAGGTCAAAATAAAGCGCGCCGACTGAGTGAGAAAATATATCGGTTCCCCGTTCGGCCTGCGCCGGTATACCATTTGCCTCAAGGAGAGCGATGATATGCTCTACATCCCGATTGCGCCTCATGATTATTGCAATCGTACTTTTCGGCTCCGTCTTGATAACCTCACGCAACCTTTCTACGAGGTATTTGTCGCCCGCATCGGTATTGCCCGCCGTCACTATATCAAGAGGTCTCGATTTCCTGCCCTTCTCCGCACTAAGTTTTATGCGAAGATTTTTATACTCATCTCCGTCATAGTTATTCTCTATCATCGAAAAACTCGCGTCTAAAATACTCTGGTGCGAGCGGTAATTCTTCTCAAGCTTTATTTCTTTCATTCCCGACCATGTTTTCCGAAATTTCAAGAAGTTTTCTACAGAAGCGCCTTGAAAACGATAGATTGCCTGCTTCTCATCCCCTACCACAAACAGGTTTGGGTTTTCAAAGAAATCGGCGATAGCGCGAATCAGAGCATTCTGCGAATCGTTGGTGTCTTGATGCTCATCAACCAGAATGTAGAGAAATTTCTCCTGAAGCATTTGCAGCAGCAGTTTGTCCTCGCGCAAAGATTTCAAAATCTCAATGATAAGGTCGTCAAAATCCATTTTCTTTTCCTCCTTCTTCTTCGCTTCATACGCTTCGTAGACATCCGCCAAAAGAAGGGTGCGTTCACATTTCTCAATCCGCTTCAGCGCATCCCCCTTGAGCATTCCTTTTGTCTTGCCGCGCGAAGAAATTGAGTCCTCATCTTTCTTCACTCGCTCAATCTTTTCTTTCGCGAAAGAGCGGACAATCTCCGGAGTCCATTCTTCTTTTTTAGAGTCCTTTATAGCGCCGAGAATCTTTCCCACATAAAGATCGGGCTCGCCAGCAGGCCGCAGTTTGTTAAATCTCTTTTCTTTGAGAATAGTCCGAACAATGGTCTCCGCTTCAATGTCAGTTATCTGCTTCGTGCGCGAAAGATGCGGAAAATGTTCGGGAAACTCCGCTATAACGGAAGCCGCGAATCCGTGATAGGTATGAACACGCACTTCTTCCGCCGCCGCGCCAATAATTTCTCGCAGTCGTCTCTTCATTTCCTTTGCCCCCGCATCAGTAAAAGTAAGGGCAAGAATGTTTGAAGGGGCAGTTCCGTTTCCACTAAGCAAAACCTTCGCAATCCGCAGAGTGAGGATTGAGGTCTTGCCCGTCCCCGGGCCAGCAATAACCATCACGGGGCCGTCTATCGTCTCAACCGCCTCGCGCTGTTTTGAGTTCAGTTTTTCATATTCCTCTTTGTAATTCCCAGTTTTCATAGACACATCTGTTGTTCTCATTTCACAAGATATAAATCCTGATTATACTCACCAACTCCCAGGTATTCAGCTTCACCGCGAAGGATTTTCTCAAACGGCCGACAAGCGTAGCATCCCGTTTCGCCCTTTGGACAGATAAATCCGCCTTTTTCTCTTGCCTCTTTTATCCTTCGCGCTTTTTCCAGAACTTCTGCAAGCGCTTTGTCGTACTCCGGCAACGCAACTAAACGGGGGGCATTGTCTTTTTCCAGATACCAATATGATGCGCCGGTTACTTTTCGTTTCTGAAGATTTCGGAGAAGAAGCAGGTAAATGGGAAGTTGGAGGGAGTCCTCTCTTTCTTCGCTCCGTCCTGTCTTGAAATCAAGCAAACGCACGCTGTCATCTTCCGGAATATATTCAATCCAATCAATCTTTCCGCATAAAATAATATTATCCGCCTCCGATACATAAAAATTGGGGAGCATTTCGCGCTCTTTTAATTTCACTGTTTTGTTTTTAAGCGGTCCGGGATTTTTAGTCACTCTCTGCATCATAGCGAGTCCGCGCTTCTTTGCTTCTTTTTCTTCCGCTTGAGTCGCAAAACCCCCGCGTTTCCCCGAAATCTTTCCCCACGCCTTCTCAAACGCCTCTTCAAGCGGTTTCGCAAACCGTTCTTCAACTTTTAGATGAGCGAGCCCTTCTAACACGCTATGCACTGCCTGACCGAGCGAGAGAGCGGAGTTTATGATATTTATCTTTCTTTTCTTCTCGTTCCGATAGATATTATGCAGAAAGTAAGCGCGCGGACACTTTAAGAAGTCCCCTATAGAGGAATGGGAGACCCACACAGCACTATATTTATCTGGAGGCATTGAAGGTAAGATTAATACCCTTGAAGTTTCTTTGCTTTTTCATGCTGGCGAATCTTTTCGTGCGCCTTCGCCTCAATCTGGCGGATGCGTTCGCGCGTCACGCCGAACTTCTGCCCCACTTCTTCAAGCGTATGCGTGATGCCGTCAGAGAGCCCGTGCCTCATCTCCAAGATGCGGCGTTCTTTTTCGGAGAGGTCGCCGAGAATCTCCTTCACTTGGTCAGAGAGGATGCGGCGCGAGGACTCTTGGTCGGGCGAGAGAATCTTGTCGTCGTGTAAGAAGTCGCCCAGCGTGCTCTTGCCGTCATCTCCCTCATCACCCACCGGCGACTCAAGCGAGACGGTATCTTGGTCAATCTTTTCAATATGATAGACCTTCTCGGGCTCAATCCCCATCTCAACGGCAATCTCTTCGGGCAGAGGGTCGCGCCCGAGGTCTTGCGAGAGGCGGCGCACAACCTGCTTGTACTTCGCAATCGTCTCAACCATATGCACCGGCACCCGAATCGTGCGGCTCTGGTCGGCGAGCGCGCGGGTAATGGCTTGGCGAATCCACCATGTCGCATAAGTAGAGAACTTGTAGCCCTTCGTCCAGTCAAACTTATCAACCGCCTTAAACAAACCAAGATTCCCTTCTTGAATCAGGTCAAGAAGCGTGAGGTCGGGCGAGCGGCCCACATACTTTTTCGCGATAGAGACGACGAGACGCAAGTTTGCGCGCGCCAAGAGATTCTTCGCCTCAAGGTCGCCTGCCTCAATGCGCTTCGCCAGTTCTTTCTCCTCCTTCGCGCTGATGAGCGGGTACTGACCAATCTCTTTGAGATACATCTGAATGGAGTCGTAGCCGCCTTCGCTCCCGCTCTTGCCCAGATAGACCGACTTCCGACTATGCGTTACTTCGGCAACTTCTTTTTCAAGCATATTGCCGCCTTCAAGCACATCAATGCCCATTACCTGAAAGCGCTTGTAGAGATCGTCCAGAAAAGAAATATCTTCTTCAATGGTCGGAAACTCTTTTAAGAGTTCGTCATAGGTAACGAATCCGCGCGCCTTGCCCTTCGCGAGCAGGCGCTTGGTCTTCTCTTCGCGCTCTTTGCCCCGCGCAATCTTTGGTGTCTTTGTCTTTTTCCTTTTGAGAGATGCTTTCTTCGCCTTTGTCATAAAGAGTAATCTAGCAGGGTTTCGGGAATTATTCAATTAAAGGAACCGGGGAGGAGAGAACGCTACGGCGAGAAACGGGCGGACTTGAGCGCGGCAAGCCGCTCGGTGAGCGCCTTCGCCTCGCCAAGATGCTTTGCCGACTCGCTCGTGTCTTTTGCTCGCTCACTGCCGGTCAATCTCGCCATCACTTCTTGCAGTTTTGACGCAAGCCATTCTTCTTCAAGGGCGTGCCGCAACTCCTCCGTTTCTTTTTCGGTCGGCAGACCGTCGCCATAGAGAAGTTCGGCCTCGGCGAGCAGTTCATCGCGTTCTTTCTCAAAGATTGTCTGCACTTTGGCGAGTGTCTCTGCGCCAATTATTCCTTGCAATTTCCCGCGTAATTTCTCACCCGCCTCTTTCATATTTCTCATCTCAAAAAAGAAAAGCACACCGAAGAGGCGGCGCAGAAGCGCGCGCGGGCGACTCTCTTTTTTCTTCGCCCCCACTTGTGTTTCGCCAGTTGGCGCAGTTTTCTGCACGGGAAGTTTCTTGAACGACTCCCAGAGCGCGTCCTCGCGAAGCGAAGCGCGCTCGCTGATGACTTTTATAAAATGCGACTGCTCCACCGAAGACGACAGGAGTCGTACAAGTGGCAGGAGCGTCTTCTCAATGCGGAGCACCTTCGCGCGCGACTCCGCATTGCCCGCCAGAATCGCGTCAAGGAGAAACTCTACGATATGTCTCGATTCTTTCACCGCTCGTGCCCATTCTTTCGGCTCTTTCTGAATTAAGTCCGCTGGGTCTTTTTCAGCGAGCGCGATGACTTTGACATTGAGCCCGAGTCCAAGCGCGAGATGTATTGCGCGTTCCGCCGCCTTCTCGCCTGCGCCGTCGGCATCAAATGCAATCAGTAGATTCTCCGAGAGCCGCTTGAGGCGAACGAGTTGTCGCTCGGTGAGCGCCGTACCCGACGACGCCACGGTGTTCGTGAAGCCGGCTTGATGAGCCATCAGTAAGTCCATCTGCCCCTCAACTAAAATTGCGAAATTATTTTGCCGAATGGCGAACTTAGCGCGGTCAAAGCCGTAGAGCGTCTCGCTCTTGTTGAAGAGCACGGTCTCGGGAGAGTTGATATATTTACCGGTCTTGCCGTCGTCAAACGCAGGCAGAATCCTCCCCGAAAACGCAATCACCCGCGATGCGCTATCAAAAATCGGGAACATCACTCGCCCACGAAAAGCGTCGTAGTACCGGTCGCCGCTCGCCCCTGTCTCTTTGTGTTTAATCAACCCCACCTTCTCCATCTCATCGGGTCTGCAACCCTCTTTCAAGAGATACTCGAAGAGTTGTCGCCAGTCGTTCGGGGCGAAGCCGACCCGCCAGCCCGAAACCGTTGCGGGAAGTAGTCCGCGCGATGCGAGGTATGTCTTCGCCTCTGCATTGTTCACAAGTGTCTGCTCAAAGAACCGCGTCGCTTTTTCAAGAACGAGAAAGAGGCGCGAATGCTCGCTCCGCACCTTCGGGTCCACACGGCGCAGTTCCACACCGGCGCGCGACGCGAGCACGCGGAGCGCACCAACGAAATCCAGACCTTCAAACTCCTGCACGAACGAGAAGATGTCGCCCTTCGCCCCGCAGCCGAAACAGTAGTACGAGCCGCGCGCGGGCGAGACGAAGAATGAGGCGGTGCGTTCGCTATGAAAGGGGCACTTCGCCTTGAGCGAGGCGCCAGCACGCTCAAGTTTAAGGTAACTCCCCACCACCTCGGCAATCCCGAGCCGTTCTTTTATCTGTTCTACGGGCGTACTCATCCCTTGAGTATATCTCAAATCTCTTTTTCTGCCTGCTCCGCAATGAATTTCTCAAGAAGTCCCGCTTTGGTGCCGCCGATGAAGCCCGTGCCGGCGGGGATAAGCCGTCCGATAATCACATTCTCCATCAAGCCGTGCAGATTGTCTTTGCTTCCGCGAACCGCGGCGTTGATAAGCACGCGCGTCGTGTGCTGGAAGGATGCGGCAGACAAGAAACTACGGCTTGAGAGCGAGACCTCCGAGATGCCCATCACGAGCGGCTCTGTCTTTGCCTCGTCCTTGCCCGCGTCCTTCGCCCGTTCGTTTTCTTGTGAGAGCGTGAGCGGGTCCACGATATCGCCAACCGACAACGAGGTGCCGCCCGCCTCCTTCACGCGCTTGCGCCAGAACATCTGGCGGACAATGACCTCAATATGCTTGCGCGAGACGGTCTCTCCCTGCAGTTCGTAGGGCTTCGTTACTTCGGCAATGATATACGCCTCGGCGCGGACGCGGCCGCCATACTTGAAGAGTTCATCAATATCTGCCGCACCGTCGGTCAAGACATCTCCCTTCTTCACCTTGTCGCCCACCTTCACAAACGGGATGCGATTGTAACTCGTCACATACTCGGTCTCGCTCTTGGTCTTGGTCTTCGTCTTCGTCTTCTCTCCGAGTTCAGGGAGAACGGTAATGACCTTCTCTTTTCCCGAGTCCTTAATCTCGCTCACCACGCCATCAACCCGTGCAACGACGGCAGGCGACTTCGGCGCTCGCTTCTCAAAGAGTTCCTCAACGCGCGGGAGACCCTGCGTGATGTCGCCGCCCAAGGACGAGACGCCTCCGGTGTGGAAGGTGCGCATCGTGAGCTGGGTGCCGGGCTCGCCGATTGCCTGCGCCGCGACGGTGCCGACCGCCTCGCCGAGTCCGACAATCTCATGTCGCCCGAGGTCAAGTCCGTAGCACTGCTGACAGATGCCCGCAACGCTCTTGCAGGTTAATGGCGAGCGCACCACTACCTCGCCGACACCGATGTCCTGAATCTTTAGTGCATCAAGTTTTGAGAGCAGGTGTTCTTTCTTGAAGAGAACCCTTCCGTTTGCGTCAAGCGCGTCCGCCGCGAGTACGCGGCCGCGAATATTCTTTGAGAGCGCGACCTCCATACCGGAGGCACCCGAGCGCGAGATGCGCACTCCCTCTTTCGTCCCGCAATCGTCTTCGGTAACCATCACATCCTGCGCCACCACGAAGAGTTTGCGCGTCAGATAGCCCGCCTTCGCGGTGTTGAGCGCCGTGTCGGTGAGTCCTTTGCGCGAACCGTGCGTCGTAATGAAGTACTCAATCGGCGTGAGCCCCTCTTTCATACACGAGAGAATTGGGAACTCAATCGTCTCGCCCGCCGTATTCTGAATGAGACCTTTCATACCCGCCATCTGCGTAATCTGGGAGAACGAACCGCGCGCGCCTGAGTAAATCATATCGTAGACCGAACCGTTCGGGTCCATTGAGAGCGGGATAAGTTTCTCAACCGCCGCTTTCGCACCGTGCCAAATCTCAATATTTTTTCGCAGTCGTTCGTCTTCTGAAAGCAGACCCTCGCGCCACTGCCCATAGACCTCCTCCGACTGTTTCTTGGAACGGTCAATCACCTCCTTCTTGCCCTGAGGCACCACGACATCATCAATGCCCCAAGTGATACCCGAGTAGGTCGCATATTTGAATCCGAACGCCTTAATCTTGTCCAAAATCGGCGGAATCTCGGCGATGCCATAACGGTTTATCAAATCATCAACGAGTACCGCCATACCCTTGCGTTCCATCTCCTTGTTGATGAAGGGGTAGTCCTTGGGAAGAACGCTGTTGAAGAGCAAGCGCCCCACCGTCGTCTCAAAGACCTCGCCCTTAAAACCAGCGTACCGCGCATCCTCTTCGGTGCCGAGCACCTTTATCTTCGCGCGAAAATCAACCGCGCCGAAGTCCCACGCCGTGATGGCGCGATTGGGACTCGCGAAGACCATCCCCTCGCCCTTCGCTCCCGCGATAATCTTGGTCATCCACCAACAGCCGAGCACGATGTCAAGCATCTTCGCGCTCACGATGGGGTCGCCGCTGCCCGGCTTCAAGATATTTTTGTGCGCCGCCATAATCTCGCGCGCCTCGTACTGCGCCTCGCGACCAAGCGGGACATGCACCGCCATCTGGTCGCCGTCAAAGTCCGCGTTGAACGCGGTGCAGACGAGCGGGTGTACCTGTATCGCGTTGCCCTCAATCAGCACCGGTTGGAATGCCTGAATGCCGAGACGATGGAGGGTCGGCGCGCGGTTGAGCAGAACGAACTTGTCTTTAATCACCTCTTCAAGAATTGCCCAGACCTCGGGCACGCCCTCTTCTATCAGTCGCCCGGCGCCGCGAATGTTGAAGGCGAGTTCGCGCTTCAAGAGACCGGCAATGATGAAGGGGCGGAAGAGTTCAAGCGCCATATGTTTCGGCAGACCGCACTGATGCAGCTTGAGTTCGGGACCCACCACAATGACCGAACGACCCGAGTAGTCCACGCGCTTGCCGAGCAGGTTCTGGCGAAAGAGTCCGCGCTTGCCCTTGAGATTGTCAGCGAGTGACTTGAGCGGGCGGCGTTGCGATGCCGTCATCGCACCCGCGGCGGAGGCGCCGTGGCGGATGGAGTTGTCTATGAGCGAGTCCACCGCCTCCTGCAGAATGCGCTTTTCGTTGCGCAAGATGACTTCGGGCGCGTGAATCTCTTTGAGTTTCTTGAGGCGGTTGTTGCGGTTGATGACACGGCGATAGAGGTCGTTGACATCCGAGGTCGCGTAACGGCCGCCGTCCAGCGGCACCATAGGGCGCAGCGCAGGGGGGATAACCGGAATGTTTGTCAAGAACATCCACTCGGGCCGCACGCGCGCCGCGTGCATTGAGCGAATGACCGAGAGCCGTTTGCCGATGCGCTCGCGCTCCGCCGCGCCCGCTTTCTCACGCGCCGCCTCAAGCGCCGTAATAAGTCCGGGAAGATTGAGCCGCGCGCAGAGATTGTAAATCGCTTCGGCGCCGACGCCCGCCTCAAAGAGCGTTCCGTAACGGAGCGAGTAGCGATGGTACGCCACTTCGTCAAGCACCGCGCCCTCCTGCACTCCCTCAATCTCTTTCTTAGTCTCCAGATACCGTTCTTTGAGCGCCTCGCGGTCGGCATCGGTCTTCAGCGCCTTTGTCTTGGTACGAAACTCGGCGTCCAGGTCGTGGAGAATCTGGTCGCGCTCTTTCGCATCAACCTTCGTAATCAAATAACCGGCAAAGTAAATCACCTTCTCCAGGTCAACCGAGGACATCCCGAGCAAGAGTCCCATTCGCGATGGCATACTGCGCAAGAACCAGATATGCGAGACGGGAGTGGCGAGTTCAATGTGGCCCATACGGTCGCGGCGGACGATGGAGCGCGTCAGTTCTACCCCGCACTTTTCGCAGACGATACCCTTGTAGCGCACGCCGCGGTACTTGCCGCAGTAACATTCGTAGTCGCGGTCAGGTCCGAAGATGCGCTCGTCAAAGAGGCCGCTTTTTTCGCTGCGCTGGGTGCGGTAGTTGATGGTCTCGGGCTTCGTCACCTCGCCGAACGACCACTCCTTGATGTCGTCGGGAGAGGCGAGACGCAAGAAGAGCGAGTCAAAGTCATTCACATTTGAGAGGATTTTTGATTTCATATCTTTGGTGAGTTAGATTTCTTTTTTTCCGTCTCGCCCTCCTTTTTCAGTTCAATATCAAGTCCGAGACCGCGCATCGTATTCAAGAGCACGCTCCACGACGCCGGCGCGTTCATCTCGGTGAACTCCTCGCCCTTGACCATCGCGTCAAATGCCGCCGAGCGGCCGAGAATGTCGTCCGACTTGACGGTGAGCATTTCGCGGAGCGTGTAGGCGGCGCCGTGTCCCAAGAGCGCCCAGACCTCCATCTCGCCGAAGCGCTGACCGCCCCCCTGCGCCTTGCCGCCGAGCGGCTGCTGGGTAATGAGCGAGTACGGACCGATAGAGCGCATATGAATCTTGTCTTCAACCATATGATGCAGCTTCATAATATACATATAGCCGACCGCGATATCCTGGCTGAAATGCTCGCCAGTGCGCCCGTCAAAGAGCTTCATCTTGCCCGAGGGCGCGACACCCGCTTTGACGAGTTCCTCTTTGACCTCGGTGTCGGTCGCGCCCGCAAAGGGGGGAACGATTGCCTGATAGTTGAGCGTATGCGCCGCGAGTCCGAGATGGAGTTCAAGAATCTGACCGAGGTTCATACGGGACGGCACGCCGAGCGGGGTGAGAATCATATCCACTGGTCGGCCGTCTGCCATATAGGGCATATCTTCTTCGGGAAGCACTTTGGAGATGACACCCTTGTTGCCATGGCGGCCCGCGAGTTTGTCGCCGACCGAAGCGGCGCGCAGTTCGGCAACTTCAATATGAATGCGTTTCAAGATGCCGCTCTCAAGTTTGTCGCCCTTCTCGCGCGAAAAGACCTTGACCCCAATGATGCGACCCCGTTTGCCGTTCTCCATTCGTTTGGAGGTGTCTTTGACATCTCGCGCTTTCTCGCCGAAGAGCGAGCGCAGGAGCCGCTCTTCGGGGGTCAGTTGCGTCTCGCCTTTCGGTGTAATCTTGCCGACCAAGATGTCGCCCGGACGCACCTCGGCGCCAATGCGCACAATGCCGTCTTCGTCCAGGTTGCGCAGTTTGCTCTCGCCGACATTGGGAATGTCGTGAGTCGTCACTTCGGGTCCGAGTTTGGTGTCGCGGACATTGACCGTAAACTCTTCAATATGAATGCTCGTAAATCGGCTATCCTTGACGAGTCGTTCTGAGATAATAATCGCGTCCTCGTAGTTGGAGCCCGACCACGACATAAAGGCAATCAAGATGTTCTGACCGAGGGCCATCTGTCCGCGGTCGGAGGAAGAAGTGTCGGCGAGTACCGCGCCGCGCTTGACTTTATCGCCCAAAGAGACGACGGGGCGCTGGTGAAAAGCGGTGAAGCCGTTGGTGCGCGAGAACGAGACGAGGGTGTACTCCTTCTCTTTGCCCTTCCCGTTCTTGACCACAATGCGGCGCGCGTCCACCTTCGTAATCGTTCCCTCCTCTTCGACAATGATGAGGCGGCCGGTGTCGCGCGCCGCGTCCTCCTCAATGCCCGTCGCGACGAGCGGCGCCTCGGGGATGAGGCAGGGTGTCGCCTGCTTCTGCATATTTGAACCCATCAGCGCGCGGTTCGCGTCGTCGTGGTTCAAGAACGGAATCATAGAGGTCGCGACCGAGAACGCCTGATTGGTAGAGACATCTATATAGTCCACCGCCTCGCGCTTCACGAGTTCGGGTTTGCCCGCGAGGCGCACTTCTGCCTCATCACCGACAATCTTGCCGTCTTCGTTCACGACCGTCGCGGCGTGCGCAATCTTGTGTCCCTCCTCTTCAAGCGCGTTCAGAAAGTTAATCTCTTTGGTAACGACACCATTCTTCACCTTCGCATAGGGCGTCTCAATCATACCGAAGTCGTTGAGCCGCGCGTGCGTCGCGAGGCGTAAGATGAGCCCGATATTCGGGCCTTCGGGCGTATGAATCGGGCAGAGTCGTCCGTAGTGGGAGGGATGCACATCGCGCACCTCAAAGCCCGCGCGTTCGCGCGTGAGACCCCCGGGACCGAGCGCCGAGAGGGTGCGCAGGTGCTCCAGTTCAGAGAGAATATTTTCCTGTTGCATAAACTGCGAGAGTTGGTTGGTGGTGAAGAACTCCTTGATGCGCGCCTGAAGCGGCTTCGGCGAGATGAAGTTGACGGGGAGCGTTACATCCGACTCCACAGTGGACATTCGGTCTTGCACATTGCGCTTTATCTGCGCCATGCCGACGCGGATTTTCTGTTGAAAGAGCTCGCCGACAAAACGCACACGCCGCGAGCCGAGATGGTCAATGTCGTCCTCCATTGAGTCGGGCGTATTCTGAAGCGTGATGATATGCGAAATCACGATGACGGCGTCATCAAGGGTGATGGTGCGCTTCTCCAAATCCTTCTCGGTCATTCCCTTGCCGAACCGTTTGTTGAAGCGAAAGCGACCGACTCGTGAGAGGTCGTAGCGGTCTTTATCAAAGATGGAGTGAACGAAGTCGCGCGCGTTATCTATGCTCCCGATCTCGCCGTCGCGCAGCCGTTTGTGAATCTCCACGAACGCTTCGTCAGTCGTCTTTGCGTGGTCTTTGGCGAGAGTGGCTTTGAGGTGTGCCTCGGCCATCGGCAGGTGCGCGAAGAGTGAGAAAATCTCCGCCTCGCTCTTCGCGCCCAGAATCCGCAAGAGCGCCGTGACCGGAAACTTGCGCTTGCGGTCAATGCGCACATAAATCGCGCCGTCTATATCGGTCTCCAGTTCAATCCACGCGCCGCGCGAGGGGATAATCTTGGCGCCGAAGAAGTTGCGTCCGCGCAGTTCTTCTGAGGTGAAGAAGATGCCGAAACTTCGCGCGAGCTGCGGCACGATGACGCGTTCAATTCCGGAAATAATAAAGGTGCCGTGTTTCGTCATCAGCGGAAAGTCCGCCATAAAGAGCTCCTGCTCCTTCACCGACCCAACAATCTTATTCTTCAGCCGCACCGTTACCTTGAGCGGCGCTTCATAGGAGTGCTTGTTGTCCTTCGCGTAAAACTCATCGTGCTTCGGCTCGCCCAATTTAAAACCGGTAAAGTCCAACTCAAACTTCTTGTTGGAGTAGTCCTTGATAGATGAAAACTCCTTGAACACTTCGCCGAGACCTTTCTCCACAAGCCACTTAAACGACTCCACCTGCGGCTCCACCAAATTGGGGAGTGTGGTGAGTGGTTTCTTATAGGCGCCGAAGTGTTTTTGTAACATACAAAAAATGGGCGCAAAACGAAAAGAGGCCTTACGGATAAGGTCTTTTTGGAATTGCGCTGATTAATTTAGTTTTTCGTCAAGATGCCGAGGACCAATAGACCTTGTAATCCCAGCAGCACCGTCTTGCCCCTATAACTCACTCGCCTCTACGGTTGTAAAGGGAGTATATACGAGGCCCTCTTTCTTGTCAACTAGCCGCTCGCACACGAAAAAATCTTGACCGCTTTACCCTCTCTACGGGGGCTCCGACACGGCTCAAGATTTTTTGTATGCTCGCTCTTATGTCTTACTGCTTGCGCAACCTGTCTGCCGACGAGGCAGGTGTTCAATTACGGGACTATTCTCGCTTTTTTGGTTATCCACAGAGGAATGAGTTTGCATACCAAAACGCCTACGCTATACTAGGGGGGTTGGAGTTTAGGTGGAACACGAGATTTTTATAAGGAGTACAAATCCCAAATTGTAGAAAGCAAAACTCCCGTTTTGAATCGGGGTATCAGGATAAAACCTTATACTCCAACAAGTTGAGGCACATCACTTCTTAAAAAGATTTAGTGTTCCTTGATACTCCGATTCAGCATAGGAGTTTTTTGATGGCTTATAAAAATCACCCACGGGTGATTTGAACTTCAACCAGCGGTATCGTATCGGCCGCGATGGCCTTCTCTACGGAGAGGCAAAGAAATTATTAAGATACACTGCTCTTTTACAACAGATGACAGAAAGAATCTGTCGTCCCTTTATCACCCTGAGAAACGGAAAGATACTTTTTGCAGCCGACTGCGGCCTTAAAGCATTTTGCTTCTCTGTTGATGCGGTACGACCAAAGAAAAAACTCGCCAAGCCTGAAAGCAACGACGAGTCTTTTCTAAAGCAAAAAACCTAGTGGTTTTTTCCTACCCTGATTAAAGGGTAGGACATGCGGCGGTAGTTTAACGGATAGAACAACGGCTTTGTAAGCCGGTAGTCCCCACGAAGGACGAAATATAGGTTCGATTCCTATCCGCCGCGTGTCTTACCTTTCAATCTCAATTCTCAAAGACCAAAAAACTCCCTCTCACTCAGATTGCGTAAGAGCGGGCACCATAGCATATCGCCACGCAAAAAGAAAGTCCGACAAAATATCTCGGTAATAATAAATAATAGTTTGCTCATTGTAC